>Ga0222712_10000147_pt1 | contig 98769 bp, 85 predicted proteins | sample C33_657DmetaG_FD_165043 | JGI IMG/M metagenome (GOLD analysis project Ga0222712, IMG submission 165043) | Estuarine water microbial communities from San Francisco Bay, California, United States - C33_657D | ecosystem: Environmental > Aquatic > Marine > Unclassified | place: USA: California... | reverse complement strand
CCAGGAACCCATGAACTCGCTGACCCTGCCTCCGCTGCGCCGTATCGACGGCGAAGTCACCCTGCCCGGCTCCAAGAGCCTGTCGAATCGCATCCTGCTGCTGGCCGCCGTGGCCAGCGGCGAGACCCGCATCCGCAATCTGCTGGACAGTGACGACGTGCGCCACATGCTCACGGCCCTGCGCGCCCTGGGCGTGCCCCTGAGCCTGAGTGCCGACAAGTCCCGCTGCACCGTCAGCGGTCGCGGCGGTCCCCTGGAAAGCGCCGAGGCCTTGACACTGTTCCTGGGCAATGCGGGCACCGCCATGCGCCCGCTGTGCGCCATGCTGTGCGCCGGCCGCGGCGAGTTCACGCTGACCGGTGAACCGCGCATGTACGAGCGCCCCATCGGCGATCTGGTGGACTGCCTGCGCGCCGCGGGGGCGCAGATCGATTATCTCGGCACCCCGGGCTACCCGCCCCTGCGCCTGCACGCCGCCGGCCTTCAGGGCGGTCAGGTGCGCATCAAGGGCGACATCTCCAGCCAGTTCCTCACAGGCATGCTGATGGCCGCGCCCTTCTGCGCCGGCGATCTGGAAATCCTGGTGGAAGGCGACCTCGTCTCCAAGCCCTACATCCTGATCACTTTGGACGTGATGGCGAAGTTCGGCGTGCAGGTGGAGAACCATGATTACCAGCGCTTCGTGATCCGCAGCGGACAGCGTTACGTGGCGCCGGGCGACATCATGGTGGAAGGCGATGCCTCATCGGCTTCCTACTTCCTGGCAGCGGCCGCCATCGCCGGCGGCACCGTGCGTGTGCACGGTACCGGCAGTGCCAGTGTGCAGGGCGATGCCCGCTTCGCGCAGGTGCTGGAACAGATGGGTGCGCAGGTCACCTGGGGCGAGACCTGGATCGAAGTCAGCCGCGGCACGCTGCGCGGCGTGGACGTCGACCTCAACCACATCCCCGACGCCGCCATGACCATCGCCACCACGGCCCTGTTTGCCGAGGGCAGCACCGCCATCCGCAACATCGCCAACTGGCGGGTGAAGGAAACCGATCGCCTGAGCGCCATGGCTACCGAGCTGCGCAAGCTCGGCGCCAGCGTAGAGGAAGGCGAGGACTGCATCGTGATCACCCCGCCCGCGCACATCCGCAGCGCGGCCATCGACACCTACGACGACCACCGCATGGCCATGTGCTTCTCGCTGGCAGCCTTCGGCGAGAGCGCGATCACCATCAACGACCCGGGCTGCACCTCGAAGACGTTTCCGACTTATTTCGACTCGTTTCAGGGACTGTGCACGGCGCGCTGAACGTTGGCGATGTGTGCTGGGGAACTGGAGCGGGTGATGGGAATCGAACCCACGTCTAAAGCTTGGGAAGCTCTCGTTCTACCATTGAACTACACCCGCAGGGGTGGCGCTGGAAGGATTCAGAATTGGTCGGAGTGAGAGGATTCGAACCTCCGGCTTCTACGTCCCGAACGTAGCACTCTACCAGGCTGAGCTACACTCCGATCCGATCTGAAGGCCCGCAAATCCGGGTGTTTTCCCCGTCTCCGCAAGCCGGGGCGGATGATAGTCGAAAGCGGGTGAGGATTCCAAGGGGGGCTTAGATCAGAAAACAAACTTAACCCTATCCAGTCGGCCATGCATCAGGCAACACCTATGAAACTTCGCGAGACCTTGAGATTGACCAAGGCAAATTCTGCGCGCTCTTACAGAGAAATACCGAGTCGAGGAAATTCCCTAGCAGAGGATCTCAATAGGACTGCGGCTATCGCACTATGAACTCGCAAAAGTCGCCGCACCATCCCTGGATTTCTTGCTGAGCACCGGATTGGCGTACATCTGCAGCAGGAACGGTCGCATGGCGGGCGAGGCCTGTTCCAGCCGGTCGGCAAAGCGGCGAGCGGACTCATTGTCGCCCGGGGCGCTGGTGGCATCCTGCAGCATCTGCAGCGCCTGGTGATTGGTGGACTGCAACAGGTAATTGCGAATGATCTGGTCGTCCACGAGAGCGGCTGCCGCATCGGCGTCGTCACTCTGCAAGGTGATCTCCTGGCCGAAACTCACGTGCACCCTGCCCTTGTAGCCGATCATTCCCGTGACGATGCTGTGAATGTCGCTCTGCTCGGTTTTCTGGAAGGTGCCGTGTTCACTCTTTTGCTGCAGTTCGTCCGCCTTCAGCAGATCGCAGGGGTCGAACTCGTAGGAGATCGACACCGGCACGATGTGCAGCGCATTGAGTGCCGCCGCGAAACCCTCCTCGCGCCGCGCCAGGGCCAGCATCTTCAACAGGGCGGTGTCCGTGCGATCCAGCCCGTCCTTGGCACGCCCCTCGCGCTGCGCGATCCACACGCTGTGACCGCTGCCGATGCAGTGATGGATGTACTCCGAAAGCTGCTTGGAGGACTTCAGCAGATCGCGTCCCTTGAGCGAGCGATGCACGATGAAACTCTTGTTCAGACGCATCAGATCGGTCACAAAAGGCCGCTTCAGCAGATTGTCACCAATGGCGATGCGCAGCGTGTCGAAACCGGCGTGAAACAGCATGTAGTTGACGAAGGCCGGGTCCATGGCGATGTCACGGTGATTGCTGATGAACAGATAGGCCTTGTCCTGCGACAGCCCCTCCAGCCCCGTGTGCGTGAGAAAGGACGTGGTCTTCTCGATCATCTTGTCCATGTAGAACGCGATGACGGCCTGCATGCTGCGCACATCGTTGACGTCGCGCAGCTGCGCGCGCAGACGGCGCCGGGTGAGCAGACAGACCAAGGCCGGCAGGATCCGGAACAGACGAGGGAAGCTGAAGCCGGCAATGCTGCGGATGAAGTCGGGATTCTCGAGCAAGGCGTCGATGACGGGACGCACTTCCTCGTCATTGTAGGGACGGATGTCCTGGAATTGATCCATGGGTCTGCATGTTCTTGATTTTGAAGGTTGCTGCAGCCGGCAGCGCGGTCGCGCCACCACGTCCTGGTGCCGGCGCGGGGCGCGATTCTACGCAGTTTGCCCGCTGGCGGCAAACTGCAGCGCAGCCAGCTTGGCGTACAGCGGACTGCTTTCCAGCAGCTGCTGGTGCGAGCCTTGTGCCACCACCCTGCCCGCCTCCATCACCACGATGGTGTCGACATTCTTCACCGTGGCCAGACGGTGGGCGATGATCAGCGTGGTGCGATTGCGCATCAGAGCGTCCAGCGCCAGTTGCACCTTGCGCTCGCTCTCGGCATCGAGTGCGCTGGTGGCTTCGTCCAGCAGCAGGATGGGCGCATCGCGCAGGATGGCCCGGGCGATCGCCAGGCGCTGACGCTGCCCGCCGGAAAGGCGAATGCCCGCCTCGCCCAGGAAACTGTCGTAGCGCTGCGGCAACTGCTCGATGAATTCGTCGGCATAGGCCGCCCGCACCGCCGCCTCCACCTCCTCGTCGCTGGCCTCGGGGCGGCCATAGCGGATGTTGTCGCGGACATTGCCGGTGAACATGGCCGGCTGCTGCGAGACGATGGCGAACTGGCGCCGCAGGTTCTCCAGATCGAGTTCGCGAATGTCGATGCCATCGACGAGGATGCGCCCCTGCTGCGGATCGTAAAAGCGCAGCAGCATGTCGAACAGCGTGGACTTGCCGGCGCCGGAAGGGCCGACGAGGGCCACGCTGCTGCCGGCCTGCACGTGCAGGTCGAGCCCGTCCAGCGCTGCGCTTTGCGGCCGCGAGGGGTAGCAGTAGCGCAGGCCCTGCACACTGATCTCGCCGCGCAGCGGCAAGGCGAACTCGCGCGGCTGCGCGGGCGAGACGATCTCGCTGGGCGCATGCAGCAGCTCCATGAGGCGCTCGGTGGCGCCGGCCGCACGCTGCAGATCGCCTATCACCTGACTGATGGCTCCCACTGCCGAGGCCACGATCACGGCATAGACCACGAAGGCCGTCAGCTCCCCTGCCGACATGCGCCCGCTGATGACGTCCTGGCCGCCAACCCAGATCATCGCCGCCACCGCACCGAAGACCAGGGTGATGACGATGGTGATGAGCACCGAGCGCGACAGAATGCGCGCCAGCGCCACCTGGAACGCAGACTCTACATGGTCGGAGAACGCCTGCTCGTTGGCCCGCTGATGGGTATAGGCCTGCACTGTCTTGATGTGCTGGATGCTCTCGCCCACATAGGCCCCGACGTTGGCGATCTCGTCCTGGCTGCTGCGCGAGAGCTGCCGCACGCGGCGCCCGAAGATCATGATCGGTCCGATCACCAGCGGAATGCAGATCATCACGATGCTGGTGAGTCGCGGATTGGTGATGAACAGGAACAGCGTGCCGCCGATCATCATGAGCAGATTGCGCAGAGCCACCGAGACGGACGAGCCGATGACCGTCTGCAGCAGCGTGGTGTCGGTGGTGATGCGCGACTGGATCTCGCCGCTGCGATTCTCCTCGAAATAGCCCGGATGCAGCGTCATCAAGTGGGAAAACACCGCCGTGCGGATGTCCGCGGTGACGCGCTCGCCCAGCCACGACACCCAGTAGAAGCGCGCGAAGGTGCCCAGCGCCTGAATCACCGCCACCCCCAGGAAGCCGGCGATGGCAAGGCCCAGCGACTGAGTCGAGCCGGCCACGAAGCCAACATCGACGATCACCCGCACGAACTGCACAAGGGCCAGGGTCACCGCGGCCGTGAAGATCAGGGCGACGGTGGCCAGAGCCATCTGGCGGCGATAGGGGCGCATGAACACGAAGGCCTTGCGCAGGCTGGAAACGGCCGAAGGCCCCGGGCCGCCATTGGCGGCAGTGGTGTCAGTGCTCATGGGAGGGAAGGTCCACGCAGTTCAGGGGGAATGAGGTGGCGAGCATACTGCGCGAGTTCCTCCAGCATCTGCAAGTGCGGCGCATGGCCGGGGTCTGCGCGCAGTTGCTCCAGGACCTCCATGAACTCCCTCCAGGACACGCCGGGGCCGGGCTGCTGCGGATCGCGCAGCAGACTCGCCTGGCAATGGGCCTGCCAGCGCGTCTGTTCAGCCGGCGTGAGCGAACCGGGGAAGTTGCGGGCGCGATAGCGGAAGAGCATCTCGTCCAGGCGCGGGTCGCGGAACCCGGGATACCAGAGCGCCAGTTCCACCGCACTGGCCGCGCGCACCTGGGCGAGGGTGCGCTTGTCGTCGGCACCGAGGAAGCCGCCACTGTAGAGCATGAAATCGGGGTCAGCGTCCGCGCCAGCGGCCTCATCCTGCGGCCGATCGAAGGCGCTGGCCACGCGCATGATGGCCTCCGGCGAGTCCAGCAGGCGCTGCCAGTGCACGCGGGCCTGAGCGGTATCGATGGCCAGCCGCGCCGCGGTGGCTTCGTCCAGCAGCGCCGCCGGGGCGATCACCGGGCAGCGATTGACATGCAGCACCTTGAGCGCGATGCGCGTCTCGCCTTCGGCCAGGTCCTCCTGCCGCGTGAACAGACGGCGCCGCAGCGCCTCGACATCCAGAGACAGCCACTGGGCCGGGTCCTGGCGCAGGTCGAAGACGATGACGCCGTTCTTGTCCGTGGGGTGGCGCGTCAGCGGGGCCACCAGGGCCAGGGCGCCGTGCGCCGCCGGGTACATGGACGACACATGCAGCACCGGCTTCTTGCTGACGATGTCCAACTGGGCCAGCACCTTGGTCTTGTCGCGCAGCTGGTAGACGTAGTCGTAGAGCCTGGGCTGACGCTCGCGGATCAGCCTGGCCAGGGCGATGGTGGCCATGACATCAGCCAAGGCGTCATGGGCATTGGCGTGGCCGATGCCGTTCGCCTTCGTCAGCTCTTCCAGCCGGAAGGACGGCGCCCCGTCCTCGCGGCGCGGCCAGACGATGCCCTCAGGTCGCAGGGCACAGCACAGGCGGACCATATCAATGATGTCCCAGCGCGAATTGCCGTTCTTCCACTCGCGTTCGTAGGGGTCGTGAAAATTGCGATAGAGCAGCTGCCGCGTCAGCTCGTCATCGAAACGCAGACTGTTGTAGCCCGCCCCGCAGGTCTGCGGCCGGGCGAACTCGGCCAGGATGCGGGCGATGAACTCGTGCTCCGGCACGCCGCGCGCCTGCGCGATAGCCGGGGTGATGCCGGTGATCAGGCAGGACTGAGGATGCGGCAGGAAGTCGGGCGCCGGCTGGCAGTAAAGCTGCAGCGGTTCGCCGATGAGGTTGAGCGCCTCGTCCGTGCGCACCCCCGCGAACTGCGCGGCGCGATCGCGACGCGCATTGGCGCCGAAGGTCTCGTAGTCATGCCAGTAGATCGAATTGCTCATGCTGCCTCGCTCGCGCCCCGACGTGTCTGCTTCTGAGGCCCGCAAGCTTACCCTGAAATTGCGCAGCGCCGGATTTCTTCCTTTCGGCCATTGGTAGTAGTATCTGGGCCCAGTCAGAATCACCACCCCGCGAGGCCTCACACCGACCATGCATTTTCCCGGCGCCCACATTCTCAGTGTCAATCAGTTCGAACGCGCAGACGTGGAGCATCTCTTCGATGTCGCCGACAGCATGGTGCCCTACGCTCACCGCGAGCGCATGACCAAGGTGCTCGACGGCGCCATCCTCGGCAACATGTTCTTCGAGCCCAGCACCCGCACCCGCCTGAGCTTCGGCTGTGCCTTCAACCTGCTGGGCGGCGAGGTACGCGAGACCACGGACATCAAGACCTCGTCCATTTCCAAGGGCGAATCCCTCTACGACACGGCACGCGTGATCAGCGGCTACAACGACATCATCGTGATGCGCCACCCCCAGGCCGGCTCGGTGGCCGAATTCGCCCGCGCCAGCCGCGTGCCCGTGATCAATGCCGGCGACGGGCCCAATGAACACCCGAGCCAGGCCCTGCTGGACCTGTACACCATCCGCAAGGAGCTGAGCAGTCACGGTCAGGGCATCGAAGGCATGCACATCGCCATGGTGGGAGACCTGAAGCACGGCCGCACGGTGCACTCGCTGTCGCAGCTGATCCAGCTCTACCCGAACATCACCTTCACGTTGATCTCCCCCACCGAACTGCGCATGCCTGGCGAGATCGTCGAGGAGTTGCGCAACAACGGTCATACGGTCATCGAGACCGAGGACATGGAGCAAGGGTTGGTGGGCAACGACACGGTGTACCTGACCCGTATCCAGGAAGAGCGCTTCAGCACCAAGATGGAGGCCGACGTGTACCGCGGCCGTTTCCGCCTCAACGAGGCGATCTACACGCGCTACTGCCAGCCCAGCACCGTGATCATGCATCCGCTGCCGCGCGACTCGCGCGAGGACGCCAACGAACTGGACAACGATCTGAACCAGCACCCCAATCTGGCGATCTTCCGCCAGACCGACAACGGCGTGCTGGTGCGCATGGCACTGTTCGCCCTCACCCTCGACGTGTGGCAGCAGATTGAAAGGACTTCTCGCGAAGTCAACTGGTATACGGAACGACGCTTCTGAAACTGACCCTCACTGACAAGCAAAGGACACTCGCATGGGCTTCAAAGGGCTGCTGCGCATCATGTTCCAGAAGGAAGGTTCCGACCTGTTCCTGACCACCGCGGCGCCACCCAGCATGAAGGCCTACGGCAAGCTGGTGCCGATGTCGACCCAGCCCCTGCCGCACGGGGCCGTGAAGCAGATTGCCTATCAGATCATGACGCCGGAACAGATCAAGGACTTCGAGAAGAGCCCGGAGATGAACCTCGCGATCGCCGATCCGGACATCGGCCGTTTTCGCGCCAACATCTTCCAGCAGCGGGACCAGATCGCCATCGTCACCCGCAACATCAAAACCGATATCCCCAGCCAGGAAACCATGGAACACGCGCTGGCCTTCGCCGAGACGGGGCACCTGTGTCTGTCCACCCTGCATGCCAACAATGCCAATCAGGCGCTGGACCGCATCATCAACTTTTTGCCGGAAGAGCGGCACAAGCAGCTCTTCATGGACATGTCGCTGAACCTGCAGGGCTTCGTCTCCCAGCGCCTGATTCCCACCGTCGACGGCAAGCGCGCCGCCGCCATCGAGATTCTGATGGGCACGACGCGAGTATGCGACCTGATCAAGCAGGGCAAGGTGGACGAGATCAAGGAAGTCATGGGGAGGTCCGAGAACCAGGGCATGAAGACTTTCGACTCGGCCCTGTTCGATCTGTACAAGGCCGGACGCATCAGCCTGGAGGAAGCGCTCAAGAACGCCGATTCCAAGAACAACCTGCGCCTGCGCATCCAGCTCTCGGAAGGCAAGAAGCCCACGGGCGAGGAGGACGACGACAGCGGTCTGGGCGGTCTCTCCCTGCAGCCCAAGGATGACAACGGAGGCCATTGAGCCCGCTCATCATGGACCTGCAAAGCACTCTGATCGTCCTGGGACTCTGGCTCATCGCGGCGGCGGTGGCCTGGCGGCTGTTCGTCTACCCGCGCTGGCACCGCAAGCGCCTGGATGCCACGCCCTTCCCCGCCGCCTGGCTTGCCATCCTGCGCCGCAACCTGCCCGTCTACCGCGCCATGTGGCCGGATCAGCAGAAGCAGCTGCGCCACCTGGTGCAGCGTTTCCTCGACAGCAAGACTTTCGTGGGCTGCGGCGGCCAGCAGATCAACGACGAAGTGCAAGTGACCATCGCGGCCCATGCCTGTCTGCTGCTGCTCAACCGCCCCACTCATGAGTACCAGGACCTGCGCTATATCCTCGTCTACCCCACCGGCTTCGTGGTGGACCACGACGCAGTGGATGAGGCCGGGGTGGTCAGCGAGGAGGAACACGACCTGGTGGGCGAATCCTGGGAGAACGGCAAGGTGATCCTGGCCTGGGACAGTGTGCAGCACGGCGTGAGCAATTTCGGCGACGGCGAGAACGTGGTGCTGCACGAGTTCGCCCACCAGCTCGATCACGAGTCCGGCATCACCAACGGCGCGCCCCTGCTTTATCAGCGCGGCAGCTATACTCGCTGGGCAGAGGTGTTTTCCGAGGAGTTCGAGCGCCTGCGCCAGGACAGCGAGGAAGAGCGCCAGACCCTGATCGACCAGTACGGCGCCACCAATCCGGCCGAATTCTTCGCGGTGGTCACCGAAACTTTCTACGAACAGCCGCACGATCTGGCCCGCGAACACGCGGCGCTGTTCGAGCAGCTCAAGGCCTATTACCGGGTGGACCCGCGCGAATGGCAGCGCGACAGCCATGAACAGGTGCATTGACCGCATGCGACTCGACAAGTACATCAGCCACGCCACTGGCCTGCCCCGGGACACGGTGAAGCGGGTCATCCGCAACAAGCGCGTCAGCGTCAACGGCGAACTCGCCCGCCTGGCCGCCCAGCACATCGCCGAGACCGACCGCGTCTGTCTCGATGACGAGGTGCTGCAGCTGCCCGGCCCCCGCTATCTCATGCTGCACAAGCCCGCCGGCTATGTCTGCGCGACCACGGACAGCGAACACCCCGTGGTGCTCGACCTGCTGCGCGACATCGACACCACCGGCCTGGGCATCGCCGGCCGGCTCGACATCGACACCACCGGTCTGGTGCTGCTCAGCGACGACGGGCAGTGGCTGCACCGCGTCACCTCCCCCCGGCATCAGCACGACAAGGTCTACCGCGCCGTGCTGCAAGAGGCGGTGACCCTGGAGACAGTCGAGGCCTTCGCCACCGGCATCCTGCTGCGCGGCGAGGACAAGCCGACGGCCCCCGCACGCTGCTTCCCCCTGCCCGACAACCGCGCCGAGGTGCACCTGCAGGAAGGCCGCTATCATCAGGTCAAACGCATGTTCGCCGCCTGCGGCAATCATGTGCTGGCATTGCACCGTGTCCGCATCGGTGCGGTGCTGCTGGACGACACGCTGGCCGAAGGCGCCAGCCGCCCGCTAACCCAAGAGGAAATGGAGAGTTTCCTGCCATGAGCATTCATCTGGAACACCTGCTGTCCGACCTGCTCACGCCTGACGCCGCCCCCCTGGCCGGCGCCCAGCTGTGGATTGCCGACGAAAGCCTGAGCGAACGCGAGCTGCTGGGCGTGCGGGCGCACCCCGCCCTGCATGTGCTGACCAACCGCTGTGATCTCGCCGCCCAGCTTCGGGCCAGAGGCCTGCAGGTCAGCGTCAGCGACTTCGACTTCGCAGCCCTGCCGCAGCGCGAGTTCGCCAGTGTCGTGTACCGCGTGTCCAAGGAGCGTCCGCTGGTGCATCACTGCATCAACGAGAGCTACCGCCACCTGGTGCCGGGCGGCACCCTGCACCTGCTGGGCAGCAAGGACGATGGCATCCGCACCCACGGCCGCCACGCCGAGGAGCTCTTCGCCACGCCGGAACACGCCAAGAAACAGGGCGATGTCTACCGGGTCACCCTGGTGCGGGGCGACGAACCGGTGACGGACGATGCGCAGTGGCTCGACTGCAAGGACTATGCGCAGCTGCGCTCCTGCACGGTGGGCGAGCTGCATTTCATCAGCAAGCCTGGCGTGTTCGGGTGGAACAAGGTCGACCGCGGCAGCGCGCTGCTGGTGGAGCAGGCCCACAAACTCATCACGAATCGCAAGAATGCCGGCAGCGTGCTCGACCTCGGCTGCGGCTATGGATATCTGCTGCTGGCCACGGCCGACATCCCGTTCCCGCTGCGCTGCGCCACCGACAATAACGCGGCGGCGGTGCAGGCCGCCGAGGCGAGCTTCGCCCGTGCGGGGCTGACGGTGAAGGTCACGCTGGAGGACTGCGGCGCGCAGCTGCAGGAGCGCTTCGACCTGATCCTGTGCAACCCCCCTTTCCATCAGGGCTTCAACACCAGCCAGGCACTGGCAGCGAAATTCCTCGCGGCCATTGCGCGACTGCTGGCCCCCGGCGGCCGTGCCCTGGTGGTGGTCAACCAGTTCATTCCGCTGGAGAGCGCCGCCGCGGGGCAGTTCACGAAGATCAGCACCCTCACCCAGGAACATGGTTTCAAGGTGGTGCAACTCGGCTGATGCAGCGGGGGCCGTGCCTTTTGCGGTTCCCCTGCTTATAATGCGCGCCTTTTCCAACACTGCCCGCCCAGAATAAAAACACCATGGGTCACTCAACACACACAATCAGGTACCCATATGAAGAAGTTTCCGCCCCCCTTCTACCGCTGGCGCCCGCACCCCTGGCATGGTCTTGACGTCGGCCCCGATGCGCCGCGTCTGGTGCACGCCTTCATCGAGATCTGCCCGTTCGACCTGGTGAAGTACGAAGTGGACAAGACCACCGGCTACCTGCGCGTGGACCGACCGCAGCGTTCATCCTCCCAGCACCCGACGCTCTATGGCTTCATTCCGCGCACCTATTGCGGCACCCGCGTGCGTGACCTGATGGAAGGCGCGACCCGCGGCGACGGCGACCCGCTGGACATCTGCGTGATCAGCGAGCGGCCGATCTCCAAGACGGAGATCATCCTCAATGCGAAGGTGATCGGCGGGCTGCCGATGCTGGATGGCGGGGAAGCGGACGACAAGATCATTGCCGTGCTGCAGAACGATCCGCTGTTCGCGGATGTGGAAGACATCAGTGAACTGCCACCGGCGCTGATCGAGCGCATGCGGCACTACTTCCTGACCTACAAGCTGATTCCGGGACAGGAAAACAAGGTCTCCATCGGCGCGGCCTATGGTTTCGAACACGCCAAGGTGGTGATTCAGGCTGCCATGGACGATTACGACACCGAGTACGGCACGTCCAACTGACGGGCCTCAGCGGCAGACCATGCCCTCGGCACTGGTATCACAGGCGACTGCGCCTGGTTCCCGGATGTCGTTGGCATGGCGCACGGCCGTGACCTGCGCCATCACGGAGATGGCGATTTCCGCAGGCGTCTTGCTGCCGATCGGCAAGCCAATCGGCGCATGCAGACGCGCAATCTCTTCCTGACTCAGCCCCAGCTCGGGCAGACGCGCGCGGCGACTGGCCGAGGTGCGGTCGGACCCCATGGCGCCCACATAGAACGCCTCGGTCTTCAAGGCTTCCATCAAGGCCATGTCGTCCACGCGTGGATCATGAGCCAGCGCGATCACGCCACTGTAGGGATCGCTGAAGTGCTCGCGCACCACATCGTCCGGCAGCTCGGCCGTGACATGCACTCCCTCCACATGCCAGTTGCCCAGGTAGTCGGGGCGCGGATCGCACAGTGTGACTTCGTATTCCAGCGCCAGCGCCATTTCGGCCACGTAGCGGGCGACATCCCCGGCCCCCAGCAGCAAGAGCTTGTAGCGCGGACTGAGGCTGTGCAGCAGCACGTCGTCCGTGAGCACCACGGCATCGGCGGCTTCCTGGTGTTCCACCGTGATGCGGCCGCTGTGCAGGTCCACGCGGCGACTCACGCGCTGATGGCCGTCCAGGCGCTCCACCAGCTCGGTGAACACCTGCCGCAATTGCGGACCGGGGGCGAGGTATTCCAGCAGCACATGCAATTGTCCGCCGCAGGGCAGCCGCAGACGCGCGGCCTGCTCGGCCGTGATGCCGTACTTGACGACGAAGGGCCGGCCCTCGATGTCGTAGCGGGACTTGAGGCTGCCGTCCCGCAGCTGGACCAGGAAGTCTTCCTCGATGCAGCCGCCGGAGATGGAGCCGGCGATCTCGCCGTCGAGCGTGCAGGCCATCATCGACCCGATGGGACGCGGCGAGGACCCCCAGGTGCGCAGGATGGTGCACAGCCACACGGGGCGCTCGTGCTCGAGCCATTCGAGAACCTTGGTGATGATGTGCTGCTGACCGCTCTGCATGACGATGCCTCTGTCATCTGGTTTTTCCGCGAGCCGCGAGCTTACAGCAAAGCGGCGAACCGGCACAACGCGCGACCGGGGGCTCAGACCACCCGGGTCTTCCAGCTGCCGCGCATGAAGTAGAACACCCCCACCACCCCGATCAGGATCTCCGCGAGGAAGATGGACCAGAACACCCCGTAAGGGCCCATCTGCAAGGCTGTCGCGAGCAGATAGGCCACGGGAATCTGCACGATCCAGTAGCAGAAGCCGTTGATCCAGGTGGGCGTCATGGTGTCGCCGGCCCCATTGAAGGCCTGCACTGCCACCATGCCCAGGGCCATGAAGCCGAAGCTGTAGCTCATGATGCGCAGGGCGTCGATGCCGTAGGCGGCTGCCTGCGGCTCGGTGGTGAACCAGGCCATGATGGTGGCTGGGAACAGGATCAGCAGCACCGCCACCGCCATCATGTAGCCCACGTTGTACTTCGCCACCTGCCACACCGTATCCACCGCACGCTGCACCTTGCCGGCCCCGAGGTTCTGTCCCACCAGGGTGGCCACGGCATTGCTCAGCCCCCAGGCCGGCAGGATCACGAACATCATGATGCGCACCGCGATGGTGTAACCGGCCACTGCTTCGCTGCCGTATTCGGACACCAGGCGCATCAGGAACACCCAGCTCGCGGTGGCGATCAGGAACTGGGCAATGCCGCCCACCGAGATGCGGATCAGGGCGAGCACCACCCCGAGCTTGATGACCAGGTCCTGCAGGCCCACCCGGATGCGCCGGTTGCGGGCACACAGGTAATACAGCTGATAGAGCACGCCCACCCCGCGGCCGATGTTGGTGGCCACGGCTGCACCGGTCACGCCCATGTCGGGAAAGGGTCCCCAGCCATAGATGAGGAAGGGGTCGAGCACGATGTTGATGCCGTTGGCGAGGATCAGCGAGCGCATGGCGATGCTGGCATCGCCCGCGCCGCGAAAGATGCCGTTGTTGAGGAACAGGAACACGATGGTGAAGCAGCCGCTGAGCATGATCTGCGTGTAGCTGGTGCCCATGGCGACCACTTCGGCATCCGCCCCCATCAGGCCCAGGATACGCCCGGCGTAGAGATAGCCGACGATGCCGACGAAGGCCGAGACGAACACGCCCATCCACAATGCCTGACCGGCCGCGAAGGCCGCACCCGCGGCGTTGTCTTCGCCGATGCGGCGCGCCACCATGGCCGTGGTGCCCATGGCCAGGCCGATGGCGACGGCATACAGCAGCGAAAGCACGGCCTCGGTGAGCCCGACCGTGGCCACCGCCTGGGCGCCCAGCCCGGCCACGAAGAAGATGTCGACAATGGCGAACACGGACTCCATGGCCATCTCGAGGATCATGGGCACGGCCAGCAGGAAGGTGACGCGGGCGATGGAGCCCTCGGTGTAGTTCAGTGTGGAACTGCCGGCAAGCGCCTGTCGGAACAAGGCCAGGCCGTCACGAATCTTTTGTAAAGCCATGATGGACCTGGGGCAGTCTGAAGGAAGACGGAAAAAGTGCGCGGATTATAGGCAATGTCGAAAAACTTGTCCTGCCGCAATGTTTTCCGGGAAACGATTTGCCTACGGGCGGAGGCCGGATTACCTTTCCGGCCGGCAATGCCCTGAACCGGGTCCATTCATCGCGAGGTGTCATGAGTATTCTCCTCTTCATTGCCGGCCTGCTGCTGCTGATTGTTGGCGCCAACGCCCTGGTCAAGGGCGCATCGCGACTGGCAGCCGCCTTCCGGGTAGCGCCTCTCATCATCGGGCTGACCGTGGTGGCCTTCGGTACCAGTGCGCCGGAATTGGCCGTCAGCATCAAGGCCGCGCTGGTCGACCAGGCTGACATCGCCATCGGCAACGTCGTAGGCAGCAACATCTTCAACGTGCTGTTCATTCTCGGGATCTCGGCCTTGATCACGCCGCTGGTGGTGTCGGCGCAACTGATCCGTCTGGATGTTCCCCTCATGGTGGCGCTCTCGGCACTGACAATCGTGATGGCCCTCGATGGCACCCTCTCCCGCATCGACGGCCTGCTTTTCGTGTCGATCCTGATCGGTTACGTGCTGTACCTGATCCGGCAGAGTCGGCGCGACACGGCTGCCGCCAACGCCGCCGCGGCGGCCTGCGAGAACCCCGAGGAACTGGCGGATGCCGTCAACAATCCGCGCTGGCTGCTCAATCTGGGACTGGTCTTCGGCGGGCTTGCCCTGCTGGTGCTGGGCTCGCGCTGGCTGGTGGAGTCCGCCATCGCCTTCGCGCAGTACCTGGGCGTGAGTGAACTGGTGATCGGCCTCACCATCGTGGCGGCGGGCACCTCCATGCCGGAGGTGGTGACGTCCATCGTGGCGGCCCTGCGGGGCGAACGCGACATCGCGGTGGGCAATGTGGTGGGCAGCAACATCTTCAACCTGATGTGCGTGCTGGGTGTGTCCAGTGTCGTCGCACCGTCCGGCATCGCAGTGGCCGACTCCACGATCGCCTTTGATCTGCCCATCATGCTGGCCGTGGCCTTCGCCTGCCTGCCGATCTTCTTGACCGAGGGCGTGATCAGCCGCTGGGAAGGCGGGGTTCTGCTGGGCTATTACCTGCTCTACACCACTTACCTCATCTTCGCATCCACGCATCACGACCTGCTGAATGCATTCAGCGCCATGCTGGTCTGGTTCGTTTTGCCGCTCACCACGCTGACCATCCTCGTCACCGTGGTGCGGGATCTGCGCCGGCGGCGGCGCCGCCGCCAGCGTGCCGACTGACGTGTGCCAGGTTGCCGCTCAGGATTCCAGCCTGAAAGGTGCATGACGCTGTTCCAGCCGCAGCAGCAGGGACTTGGCCTCAAGGCCTCCACCGAACCCAGTCAGACTTCCCGACGCGCCGATCACCCGATGACAGGGAATGACGATGGGCAGCGGATTGCGCCCGTTGGCGGCCCCCACGGCCCTGCTGGCCAGTGGTTTTCCCACCTGAGCGGCGATATCCCCATAGCTGCGCGTCTGTCCGTAGGGAATGGACTGCAGCGCCTGCCAGACCTGTTGCTGAAACGGCGTGCCGACAGGCGCCAGCGGCAGATCGAACTGCAGCAGTTCGCCCGCGAAATACGCCCGCAACTGCTGCTTCGCCTCACGAAACGCCTTGTCATCGGGCAGCCAGACATCCTGATGACGCATGCGTGCCTTGCCCTCGGGAAAGCCAATGAAACTCAGGGTCTCGCCCTGACCGGCCAGAAGCAGGTCCCCCAGAGGCGAGGGCGTGTAAGTGTAGTGAAGAGGCATGTCAGTCTCCTGTAACAGTGGGAATGCGGGCCGCGGTCGCGCCGTCGGCATGGTGACGCCAGAGCAACAGCACTGCATAGGCACGCCAGGGGCGCCAGCGTTCGGCCAGCGCCAGCAGCGCGGCAGGGTCGAGCGTCTCGCCTGGCAGCGCGGCGGCGCGCAGCAGGATCAGGTCGGCGTGCGGAAAGGCATCGGCGTCATTGAGCGCACGCAGCGCGATGTACTGGGCAGTCCACGGGCCGATGCCGGGAATCTGCTGAATGCGGGTCACGAACGCCGCCGTCGCCATGCTGCCATCGAAACGCAGCTCGCCCGCCTGCACGGCTCGGGCCAGGGACTGAATGGCCGCGATGCGCCGCGCCGTGATGCCCAGGCCGTCGAGCGTCGCCTCGGCCAGTGCCGCCGGCTCGGGAAACACATGGGTCAGTGGCAGCGCGGCAGGCGCCACACAGGGACGTCCATACGCCGCCGCGAGCCGGGCCACCAGGGTCGTGGCCGCCTTCACCGACACCTGCTGGCCGAGAATGGCCCGCACGGCCACCTCGAAACCATCCCAGGCCACCGGCACGCGCGTGCCCGGATACGCCGCCACCAAAGGCTGCAGGCGCGGGTCCTGCGCGAGATGCGCATCCACATCCGCACTCACCGCCTTGAGATCGAACATCACGCGCACACGCTCCAGCACCTGGGCAAGTGAGCGGATCTGTGAGCCGTACAGGCGGACCAGTACCTGATGCGTGTCGTGCAGGAACTGCACCTGCAGAAAGGCGACGTCCCCCTCGAGCATGAGGCTGCGGGCATAGCTGTCCCGCGTCACCCACTCGACGCCCGGAATGGCGCGCCGCTGCAGATAGTCGAGCATGGCCGCCCAGTCGAAGGGCGGGCGGTAGTGCAGACGCAGCGTGAGGTGGGTGGGCGGCGCAGTGGCCGCGCAGGACTCCGGGCGCGTCCTGCGCAGGGACAGGGGGGTGTGGCCATAGATTTCGGCGAACACGGCATTGAAGCGGCGGATGCTGCTGAAGCCGGCAGCGAAACAGACGCTCGCCATGGGGAGATCGGTCTCATCGAGGAGCTTCTTGGCCAGTTGCAGACGTTGTGTCTTGGCCACTGTCACCACCGACACGCCCAAATGGGTCTGGAACAGCCGCGCGAGCTGCCGTTCCCCCACGCCAACGGCCCGTGCCAGGGCAGGCATGCCGCCTTCATCCAGCACGCCCTGCGCCAGCAGCTGCAGCGCCCGCGCCACGGTGTGGGACGTCCCCAGCCAGGCAGGGGTGCCAGGTGCGGACTCGGGGCGACAGCGCAGGCAGGGCCGGAACCCGGCTTCGGCCGCAGCAGCGGCGCTGGCGTAGAGACGGATGTTCTCGCGCCGGGGAATGCGCGCCGGGCAGACGGGGCGGCAGTAGATGCCGGTGGTGAGCACCCCGATGAAGACGCGCCCGTCGAAGTGCGGGTCACGGGCCAGACGCGCCCGCTCGAATTCCTCTGGATGCCATTGCACGTCGCCACACTCGCTGCCGCTGGTTGATCTGAGGGGCACCATAGCACAGCGTCCCCACGCTGCACTGGCCGTTTTCGGACCTGCAACAAAAATGGGCGCTCCCCTGCGGCAGCGCCCATTCTCGTGTGCTTCCCGGCCCCTGGGGACCGGGCGGATGTCGACTCAGCGTCGCTGTGCTTCCAGGGCCACGTGGGCCTGGGAGATCACGTATTGACGAATGGCTTCGGCGTCGGCGTCTTCCAGCGAACTGTCGAAGGACACCATGCCGCCACTGGTCAGCTCGCCGTCGATCACCACGGCTTCGAACGCTTCCAGGGTCTGGATGCGCGGGCTGTAGCGCAGGTCAGGAAAGGTGCCCACGCTGGCGCTGACGGCGGCGGGGCCGTGACAGACGCTGCACAGTCGGGCGTAGACCTGCTCGCCATGGGCCAGGGTCTCGCTGACAGCGGTCAGCGGCGGCGGGTTCAGTTCGCCGGCTGCCGTGATCTCTGCCGGCAGTTCCGCAGGCAGCTGGGCCGTGCCCCCGACCTTGAACACCAGGACGCGGGAATTGTTGTTCGAGGCCCGCGTGGTGGAACCGATGGCCCCGGCGCCCACGGTGGGCAGGGAGCGACCGCCGGCCAGCACGGCCACATGCTGCACGCCATCCACCAGGAAGGTGATCGGCGCGGCCACGGTGACCGCCTGGGTCATGGCCGACCACAGACGCTCGCCGTTGTCGTCACGGTAGGCCACGAACTCGCCTTCAGCATTGCCCTGGAACACCAGGCCACCGGCGGTGCTGAGCACCCCTGCGGCATCGCTCGGATCCAGATGCGGCACACGCCAGACCTCGCGCTGAGCGATCGGGTCCCAGGCCAGCAGATAGGACTGCCGGGTGGGCGCCTGGTCACCGGCGGCGCTGATCAGGGCGGCGCCGGCAGCGAAGTCGGTGCCCGTGTTCCAGCCGCGCTCGGAGGTGATGTACTCAGTCTCGGCGGTGTAACCCATGATGTTCTCGCGGGCGGCCAGGTAGACCAGGTTGGTGCGCTGGCTGAAGGACATCGGGTGCCAGTTGTGACCGCCCAGAGCGCTGGGCTGCACGATCAGGGGCACGCCGGTCTCGTTGTAGCGCGCCTCGGGGATCTCCACCGGGCGGTCGGTTTCCAGATCGATGTGCGAGGCCCAGCTCACCGGCACGAATTTCTCGGCGGTGATCAGCTGGCCGGTAGCGGCATCCAGCACGTAGAAGAAGCCGTTCTTGGGCGCCTGCATCACCACGCGCCGTTCGGCGCCGTCGACGGTGACGTCAGCCACGATGATGTGCTGGGTGGCGGTGTAGTCCCAGGTCTCGCCTGGGGTGGTCTGGTAGTGCCAGCGGTAGGTGCCGTCATCCGGGTTGATGGCCATGATGGAGGTCAGGAACAGGTTGTCTCCGCCGCCCGGGCTGCGCAGGCTCTGGTTCCAGGGCGAGCCGTTGCCCACGCCGATGTAGAGCAGGTTCAGTTCCGGGTCGTAGGCCATGGAGTCCCACACGGTACCCCCGCCCCCGAGACGCCACCATTCCCCGTTCCAGGTCTCGGCGGCCGTTGCCAGCTCGGGCTGTTCGAAACCGTCGGCCGGATTGCCGGGCACGGTGTAATAGCGCCAGTTCTGGCGACCGGTATTGGCGTCATAGGCCGTGATGTAGCCGCGCACGCCATATTCCGCGCCGCCGTTGCCGATGATGACCTGGCCCTTCACGATGCGCGGGGCGCCGGTGATGGTGTAAGGCTTGGTCTGGTCGACGGTGACGACGCTCCAGAGTTCTTCGCCCGTGGCGGAATCCAGCGCGATCAGGCGCCCGTCGATGGTGCCGACGAACACCTTGCCTTCCCACACGGCCACGCCGCGGTTGACCACGTCACAGCAGGCGTCCACGCCCTTGGCCGGATCGACCTCGGGGTTGTAGGCCCACAGCGGTTCGCCGGTGCGCGCGTCATAGGCCTTCACATGGCTCCAGGCCGTGCTCACGTACATCGCGCCGTCGACCACGATGGGCGTGGCTTCCTGGCCCCGGCTGGTGTCGATGTCGGCGTACCAGGCCAGACTGAGCTGGTTCACGTTCTCGGTGTTGAGCTGCTGCAGCGGGCTGAAGCGCTGTTCGCCATAGTCACGGCCATTGCTCATCCAGTTGCCCGGCTCGCTGTCGGCGGCCACCAGGCGTGCCGTGTTGACGGCGGCGGAATAGGCCGCGGCAGCGGGTGGCGCAACGGCGGGGGCGGTGGAGGCAGCGGGCGGGGGAGTTTCGGAGGCAGGACCGCAGGCCGCCACCAGCAGCGCGGCGGACACCAGCACTGACAGTTTCACAATCGTCGACATAGTAGAAATACCCTTGTTGTTGTAGTGGTGCAGAAGTCGTCCCTGAACCTTGCGTCTCCACCGCTCCTTCGCGCCGGCTCAGTATACACAGGCAGCACGGGCTTGGGCGACCGCCCGTCGGGCCTTTGTGGTAGCCCGGCAAAGGCCCTCTGGTGTATAGTGCCGGCCCAGTTTCCTTTCGCAATTCAAGAACCTGTACGAGTGAGCCGCCATGACCGACAAAACCAGTGACAAGAACTCCCGCAAGCATTCCAGCCAGGTCGTCGACGGCGTCGAACACGCGCCCAGTCGTGCCATGCTGCGCGCGGTGGGCTTCGGTGACGAGGACTTCAAGCGCCCGCAGGTGGGCATCGCCTCCACCTGGAGCATGGTGACTCCCTGCAACATGCACATCAACACGCTGGCCGAGGAGGTCAACCGCGGCGTTGACGCGGCGCAGGGCAAGGGCGTGATCTACGGCACCATCACCGTATCGGACGGCATTTCCATGGGCACCGAGGGCATGAAGTACTCCCTGGTTTCCCGTGAGGTGATTGCCGACTCGATCGAGGCCGTCTCCGGCTGCATGGGCCATGACGCCGTGATCGCCATCGGCGGCTGCGACAAGAACATGCCCGGCTGCCTCATGGGCATGGCCCGGCTGAACCGTCCGTCCCTGTTCATCTACGGCGGCACCATCCAGCCTGGCAAGAACCACACCGACATCATTTCCGTGTTCGAGGCCGTGGGCGGTCACGCCAACGGCCGCGTGTCCGACATCGAGCTGAAGCAGATCGAGGAAACCGCCATTCCCGGCCCGGGCTCCTGTGGCGGCATGTACACCGCCAACACCATGGCCTCCGCCATCGAGGCCCTGGGCATGAGCCTGCCCAACAGCTCGGCCCAGGACGCCGTCTCGGCCGAGAAAGTGGATGACTGCCGCCGCGCCGGCGAAGCCATCATGGAACTGCTGCGCCGCGACATCAAACCGTCCGACATCATGACCCGTGCGGCCTTCGAGAACGCCATCAAGGTGGTCATCGCCCTGGGCGGCTCCACCAATGCCGTGCTGCACCTGCTGGCCATCGCGCACACCGTGGGCGTGCCGCTGGCCCTGGACGATTTCACTCGTCTGGGCAAGGACACCCCGCTGCTGGCCGACCTGCGTCCCAGCGGCCGCTTCCTGATGTCCGAACTGATCAAGATCGGCGGCATCCAGCCCCTGATGAAGATGATGCTGAACCGCGGCATGCTCGACGGCAGCTGCCTGACCGTGACCGGCAAGACCCTGGCCGAGAACCTCAGGGACGTCAAACCCTACCCGGCAGGCCAGGAGATCATCCAGGCCTTCGACAAGCCCATCAAGAAGGACAGCCACCTGGTGATCCTGCGCGGCAACCTCGCGCCACAGGGCGCCGTGGCAAAGCTCACCGGCAAGGAAGGCCTGGCCTTCACCGGCACCGCCCGCGTGTTCAACTCGGAAGAGGAAACCCTGCGCGGCATTCTCGACGGCACCGTGGTCAAGGGCGATGTGCTGGTGATCCGCTACGAAGGGCCCAAGGGCGCTCCCGGCATGCGCGAGATGCTGAGCCCCACCTCCGCCATCATGGGCAAGGGCCTGGGCAAGGACGTCGCTCTGATCACTGACGGTCGTTTCTCCGGTGGCAGCCACGGCTTCGTGGTGGGTCACATTACGCCGGAAGCCATCGAGGGAGGCCCCATCGCCATCGTGCAGGACGGGGACACCATCACCATCGACGCGCAGACCCACGAGGTGAAGCTGCATCTGAGCGACGCCGAGATCGCCGCGCGCCTGGCGGCCTGGAAGAAGCCGGCACCGCGCTACACCCGCGGGCTGCTGGCGAAGTATGCGAAGACCGTCTCCTCCGCCTCCGAAGGCGCGGTGACGGACAAGTACCTCTGAGACATACAGAAGACAGAACTGTCATACGACAAGAGTAGAGTCGGTCCATGCTGCACACCTATCACCTGACCCGCGAGCACTGCCTGAACGCCGGACCGGAGGAGAGTTCCCCCGAGTCCATCGCCAAGGCCCTGTGGCTGGACCTCGTCGACCCGAGCGACGAGGAACGCACGCTCGTGGAGGAGCTGCATCGCCAGACCCTGCCCGACACCGAGGACGTGGGCGAGATCGAGGCCAGCGCCCGCTCCTACCGCGACGAGGCCGGCGGCCTGCGCGTGCACTCGATGTTCCTGCACCATGTGGAGGATCGCCCGCGCAACACCACCGTGGCCTTCACCCTCACCGGCAATCAGCTGATCACCCTGCGCGAGCGGGAGATTCCGGCATTTCGTCTGTTGCGCATGCGCGCCAAGCGGCAGAGGGGCCTGGTGCTGGACGGGGTCGGCATCCTGCTGGCGCTGTTCGAGATCAAGATCGACGACCTGGCCGACACGCTGGAAGAGGTCTACAAGGGGCTGGAGCACACCAGCAACCTGGTGCTGGAAGAGAACGACAGCCCCATCGAGTCGGCCATCGACGAACTGGCCCGGCATGAGGACACCAACGGCAAGGTGCGCCTGTGTCTGATGGACACCCAGCGCGCGCTGACCTTCCTGCTGCGCCACGGCAAGCTGAATCCGGACCATGCAGAACACGCACGGGAGCTGCTGCGCGACATCGAATCCCTGCTGCCGCACAACAGCTTCGTGTTCGACAAGGTGAACTTCCTGATGGATGCGGCCCAGGGCTTCATCAACATCGAGCAGAACCAGATCATCAAGACGTTCTCGATTGCCGCTGTGGTGTTTCTGCCGCCCACCCTGGTCGCCAGCGCCTACGGCATGAACTTCGAGTTCATGCCGGAGCTGGACTGGGTGTTGGGCTATCCCTGGGCCATCGGCCTGATGATTCTCTCGGGCATCGCGCCCTACTGGTACTTCAAGCGCAAGGGCTGGATGTAAGTCGCCCTCAGAGTCTGAGGGCCGCGAACTCGATGCGGGCCGCCGCACCGTACAGCACCGAAGGCGCCGTCTCCAGCCGCTGCGGGGCACGCTGACCAGGCCATACCGGCAACAGCAGCGCGATCTGCGCCTCGATGGCGGCCACAGCATCGGCATTCTGCGTCAGCGTCGCCAGTGTCGGCACCCACTCGCTGGCGATTCTCACGAAGCCCAGGGCGTCCTGGTACTCGTGTTCGTTTTCCACCACGCCACCCTCGCCCACGGCGAGATCGAACTCTGCCGCCGCCGTGCGCACCAGATCGACGATCACGGCTGCGACCGTGGCAGCATCCACGTCCTTCACTGCCGCCTCGGCCAGACCAATGGCCTCCAGCAGGTCGGCGTAAGCCGCTTCGACCGCCGCCGCGCTCTGCCGCTGTTCCACTGCCACCGCGAGCGCCTCGAGTTGTGGCGCGAAGCCCTTCGCGCCGCGCGCCTCGAGGGCGGGCTCGAGCGACGTGTAGAGCTCGTCGGCCGGATGCTTCATGTGCGTCGCTGAAGCGTCCAGCGCGTTCTCGCGATAGAGATTCACGCCCACGTTCAGATGCCCGCGGATGAACGAGAGCTGGGCGAGATAGGCGGTATCGCTGTCGAGGGTCTCGGCCGACGTGGCTCCTTCCCCACCTTCCCCGCCTTCCTCCTCCATCGCGGCCATGTCGTGGTCCATGCCGCCCTGGCGGGTCCCGGCGTAAAACGCGGTGCTGGTGGCGAGCATGATGCCGACCCCGAGCCAGATTCGTTGCTTGATTTCCATAGTGCCTCCACGGGACAGATGCCAGGTTTGAATTCGGGCGGGACGCCCTCTAAACTGGGGAGCATCCTACACCTAACAAGAATCATTCTCAATTAGGCACCGACATGTTGCTTCAGATTTCTCAGCCCCTCTCGCCCGCCCTGCTCGCCGAATGCCAGGCCCTGGCGGCAGAGGATCAACTCTTCGGCCCTGGCAAGGCGACAGCCGGCTGGCATGCCCGCGAACGCAAGCACAACTTGCAGGCGCGCAGCGAGCCTGCGGTGCAGTCGCTGCTGGCGCGGGTCGCCGAGGCGCTCACCGCCCACCCCTTGATCCGCTCGGCGGCGCGGCCGCGCGACATCGTCAGGCTGCTGCTCAGCCGCTATGACACCGGCATGTCCTATGGCACGCATGTGGATGATGCCCTGATGGACGGCCAGCGCACGGACCTGTCCTTCACCGTGTTCCTGAGCGGTCCGGACGACTACGACGGCGGCCGGCTGGTGATCGACGAGCCGGCGGGTGAACGGGCTTTCGCCATGCAGGCCGGCGACATGCTGCTCTACCCGTCCACCAGCCTGCATCGCGTCGAGCCGGTCACGCGGGGTCGACGCCTCGTGCTCGTCGGCTGGATCCGCAGCCATGTGCGCAGCGCCGAGGCGCGTGAGATCCTGTTCGACCTGGATCGGGTGATCGCCACCCTGCGCGCCGGCGGGAACGCGGGCGAGAGTCTGGACTTGCTGCTGAAGACGCGCAGCAATCTGCTGCGGCTCTGGGCAGAGAATTGACGAGGAGAAGATTTGCCGACCATGTCTGGTCATTGCTTGAACATCGATGTCATCCACCCTGCATGTCACTGGAGGTTCTGCATGTCCCACGGCAACCGTTTCCTGACTCGTCGCGATGCCCTGAAGCTTGGCCTGGCTGCCGGCGCCGGCCTCGCCCTGCAACCCAAGTCCCTGCTCGCCCAGGCGGCGTCCGGTGAACTGCTGAGCAAGCCGATTCCCTCATCCGGCGAGCGCATTCCGTTGATCGGCATCGGCACGGCAAGGCGCTACGACATCGCCAGCACAGAGGCCGAGCTCGCCCCGCTGCGCGAGGTGCTGCGGGCCTTCCCTGACATGGGCGGCAAGCTGATCGACACCGCGCCGTCCTATGGCAGTGCCGAAACCGTGGTGGGCAATCTGCTGCAAGAGCTGGGCATTCGCGATCAGATCTTCCTGGCCACCAAGGTGGGCGCCGGGCGCCAGGGTCGCGAGGCCGGCATCGCCGAGATGGAGAGCTCGCTGCAGCGACTGAAGACGGACCACGTCGACCTGCTGGAGATCCACAATCTGGCCGGCACCGCCGACATGCTGCCCGTGCTGCGCGAGTGGAAGCAGGCGGGGCGCATCCGCTACTACGGCATCACCACCACGTCCAAGGAGCAGTACGAGGCGCTGGCAGGCTTCATGCGCAGCGAGCCGCTGGACTTCATCCAGGTGGACTACGCCATCGACAATCGCTCAGCCGAGGACCTGCTGCTGCCGCTGGCCCAGGAGCGCGGCATCGCGGTGCTTACGGCCCTGCCCTTCGGCCGTGGCCGTGTATTCGACGCCTTCGGCGACACCCCGGTGCCGGACTGGGCGGCCGAGCTCGGCATCGAGACCTGGGCCCAGTTCGCGCTGAAGTTCAATGTCTCGCATCCGGCCATCACCGCCGCCATTCCCGGCACGGCACGACCGGAGTACCTTGTCGACAACTTCAACGCCTCGCGTGGCGTGCTGCCGGACGCTGCCACGCGCGAGCGCATGGCCGCCCTCGTCGCCAACGCCTGATCTGCAAAGGGATATCTCATGCAAGCTGCCATCACGCGCCTGGTCACCCGCTCGGTCGATCTGCGGGAGGGCGAAGGCGCGGCCCTGGGCTGGTCCTTCGCCTATTACTTCCTGCTGCTGTGTTCCTACTACATCCTGCGCCCGATCCGCGACGAGATGGGCATCGCGGGAGGCGTGGACAATCTGGCCTGGCTGTTCACCGGCACCCTGGTGGGCATGCTGCTGATCCACCCGGTGTTCACGGCACTGGTGAAGTCGCTGCCGCGCAGGCGCTTCGTGCCGCTGACCTACCGCTTCTTCATCGCTAATCTGGTGGTGTTCTTCGCCCTGTTTCAGCTGGTGCCCCAGGACAGCGTGTGGATCGGCCGCATCTTCTTCATCTGGGTGAGCATCTACAACCTGTTCGTGATCTCGGTGTTCTGGTCCTTCATGACCGACATCTACCGCTCCGCCCAGAGCAAGCGGCTGTTCGGCGTGCTGGCCGTGGGCGGCACCATCGGCGCGATGACCGGGTCCGGCATCACCTCCGCCCTGGTGCAGGCGCTGGGCCCGGTGAACCTGTTGTTGATCTCGGCCCTGATGCTGGAGGCGGCGACGCGGGTCTCGGGCGCGCTGGAGCGAGCCGAGCAGGGGCTGGCCATCGCCGCCTTGCAGGACGAAGGGCAGGACAGAGACAGCACCAGTGGCAACGCCCAGGCCGCGGCAGGGGCCGCAGCCAGGCAGGCCAACGTGGAGCGCGAAGTGGCGCAGAAGCAGCAGGAAGTGATCGGCGGCGGCGTGCTGGATGGCGTGCGCGATGTGCTGCGCTCGCCCTATCTGCTGGGCATCGCCCTGCTGATGCTGCTGTTCACGATCACCTCGACCTATCTGTATTTCATGCAGCTGGATGTCGTTGCCGGGGCGTCGGAAGACTCGCGCGTGCGCACACAATTGCTGGCCAACATCGACCTGATCGTCAACATGATCACGCTGATCACCCAGCTGTTCCTGACCGGCCGCCTGCTGCGCTGGCTGGGCGTGGGCATGAGCCTGGCGTTCCTGCCGCTGCTGAGCCTGATCGGTTTCGGCCTGGTGGGCGTGGCGCCTGCGCTGGTGGTGGTGCTGGTGTTCCAGATCCTGCGTCGTGCCGGCAATTTCGCGATCCAGCGTCCGGCCCGCGAGGTGCTCTACACCGTGCTGCCGCGCACCGAGAAGTACAAGGCCAAGAACTTCAACGACACCTTCGTCTATCGCGTGGGCGATCAGGTCGGCGCTTGGTCCTACACGCTGATGGGCAGTCTCGGGCTTGGGGTGTCGAGTCTGGCCCTGACGATGGTGCCGGTGTCGGCCGTCTGGCTGCTGCTGGCCCTATGGCTGGGCGTGCGATACCGACAGTACAATGCCCGCAGCTGAAATGACGGGCCACCTGCCGAGGAGCACACCATGCTGATATTGCATTATGCCCCGCGCACCTGCGCGCTGGCGGCCCATCTGGCGCTGGAACATGCCGGCGCCGACTATCAGGCAGTTGCCGTGGACCTGGCGAGCAATGCCCAGCGTTCGCCACAGTTCCTGGCACTCAATCCCAAGGGGCGGGTACCCGCACTGCAGACCGAGCGGGGCACGCTGACGGAGATTCCGGCGCTGCTGCTCTACATCGCGCAGCGCTTTCCAGCTGCCGCACTGGCACCGCTGAACGACCCGTTCGCGCTGGCGCAGTTGCAGGCTTTCAACAGCTATCTGTGCTCCACGGTCCATGTGGCTCACGCGCATCGCGTGCGCGGCGCCCGCTGGTCCGATGACGCCGCCGCCATTGAGGCGATGAAGCGCAAGGTGCCGCAGAACATGCATGACTGCATGCGCCTCATCGAGGACAGCATGCTGGCGGGACCCTGGGTGATGGGGGAGCAGTACAGTGTGGCGGACATGTATCTGTACACCATCAGTGGCTGGCTGGCGGGAGACGGCGTGGACATCGCGCTGATGCCGGCGATTGCCGCACATCGCGCGCGAATGGCCGCCGATCCCCTGGTACAGCGGATCGCGGCACTCTACGTGTGAGAAGGGAAGCCGTGCCGCTCAGGCGGCGATTCGAGCGGGGTGACGGGCGGCAATCGAGACGTCTCCCCAGAGAAATTGCAGGGCTTCGTCCTCGCTCTGCGGCTCGTCGGTGAATTGGTCGATCGAGTGGAGCAGGTCCAACGCTCTGGCCGGCTTGCCATCCCTGACGGCTGGATCAGAGGAACTGCCCGCCGCGAGGGAGAACGCGGTGGGAAAGCTCCTGAAATCGTTCGGTACTGCTGACATGATCCGATACTCCTGTGGCTCTCTCGATCGTGATGCCTACTCTGCACGGCAATTGTGGCAGACCGATGAAAGCAATAGGGCAGATTCTGATTTTTGCTGCGCCTGGCTGGCTTCCTCGCCCGCGGCGATTGCAGTAGCATGCGAGCGACCCGTCCTTTCCCGTCCTCTCAAACCAGGATCAAGACCATGAACAACAAGAAGAATCGCCTGCACGCCGGGATCGCCTGCCTCGTGGGCAGCGGCACGCTGATGGCCGTGTTCGGCTACGTGAATGCCCAAAGCGAGCCGCCGGAAGTCATCGAGACCAGTTCCCACGTCTTCACCCGCATGGCCGAGGGTGTCTACCAGGTCACGGGCACCGGCGAGGTGTACCTGATGAGCAACGCGCTGATGCTGGTGGGCAGCGAAGACGTGCTGCTGGTGGACTCCCATGTCACGCCCAACGCGGCCAATGCCCTGCTGCGCTCCGTCCAGGCGGTCACCGACAAGCCCGTGCGCTACCTCGTGAACAGTCACTACCACTTCGATCATGCCCACGGCAATCAGGTGTTCCCCGAGCAGGTCGAGATCATCGGCCACAGCTACACCCGCATCAAGCTCAATGGCGAGATGGGCAGTCATGTGCTGACGGAAAGCACGCACGTGAGCTTCACCGAAGGCGTGCCGGCGCTGGTGGAGAGTCTGCGCCGCCAGCTGTCCGACACGGTCGACCCGGAACGCCGGGCCGCGCTGCAGCGACAGCTCAACGCGCAGGAGGCCCACATGATCTCGCTGCAGGAAATCATCCCGACGCCGCCGAACATCACGCTGGAAGAAAAGATGACACTGTTTCAGGAAATGGGCGAAGGGCAGCAGGATCGTGAGATCCAGTTGCTGCATCTGGGGCGCGCGCACACGGCGGGCGATGTGGTGGTCTATCTCCCGCAGGAGCGCATGGCCTTCACCGGCGACATGATGCTGCCCTCGCTGTCCTACATGGGCGACAGTTTCCCGCTGGAATGGGTGGACACCCTGGAGGCGCTCAAGGGACTGGAGATCGACGTGATCCTGCCGGGCCACGGCTCGCCCTTCCAGGACAAGCAGGTCATCAGCAATTTCCAGGCGTATCTCGGCGATCTGTGGACCAAGACGGCGGCACTCAAGGCCAGCGGACTGACTGCCGAGGAGGCAGCGGCCCAGGTCGACATGACCAATCATTCAGGAAACTACGCGCAGATCCGAGCTCCGGGCGCCGATGTGCGCGGCATCCGGCGCATCTACGAACTGCTGGATCAGTGAATGAAAAAAGGCGATGGGGCTGCGAGCCGCATCGCCTTTTCATCTACCCGCAAGCGCTGGATATCTGCTGTCAGGCTTCGGCTTGGATCTCCAGCGCGATCCTCTGCACCTCATCGAGCACACGCAACAGGTTGCCGCCCCACAACAGCGCAATCTGCTCCTCGGTGTAGCCTCGGCGCACAAGCTCCAACGTCACGTTGAAGGTTTCTGACGCATCATTCCATCCAGAGATGCCACCACCACCATCGAAGTCGGAGCTCAGGCCGACGTGCTCGATGCCGATCAGCTCGACCATGTAATCCACGTGATCAATGAAGTCGGCGACGTCCACCGGCGGTGCCACGGCGTCGACTTCCGCCGCCTTGCGTGGCGCCACGCGGGCCTCGACTTCCTGCATGCGCGCGTCGTAGGCGGAACGCTCGTCACTTGCCAGTGCGCGCACATCCGCCGGTGGCAGAATCGTGTAACCCAGATCTGCCGCGATGCTCGCACGCAGCGCATTGAGCGCCGCCAGATAGGCGCTGTGCTTGGCACTGTTCAGATAAGACGCAAACGCAGTGGCCTGCACCACGCCGCCGTTGTCGCGGATCGCCAGCAGCTCCTCGTCATCGAGATTGCGGCTGACATTGTTCAGGGCGCGGGCGGAAGAATGCGAGGCGATCACGGGCGCGCGCGACAAGGCGATGGTCTGCATGTTGGCCGCTTTGGAGGGGTGCGAGAGATCCACCATCACGCCCCACTTGTTCAGCTCGGCCACCGCCTGGCGCCCCAGCTCACTCAGGCCGTTGTGCAGCCACACGCCATCGGCTTCCCCCGTGTTGGAGTCGGCAAACTGACTGTGGCCGTTATGCGCCAGCGAGACGTAGCGCCCGCCCAGCTCCTGATAGCGCTTGATGTTGGCGATGTCGAGTCCCATCGGATAGGCGTTCTCGACGCCGATCATGGCAATCTTCTTGCCCTCGGCGTCAATGCGGCGCACGTCCTCCGAGGTGTAGGCCATCTCGATCGTGTCCGGGGCGAACTGCTCGGCCAGACGGTGAATCGCGCTGAACTTGTCCAGCGCATTGCCCTCTGCCGTCGCATAGCCTTCCGTGGTCAAGGGCCCCTGCCCGGTGTAGACGATGAACCAGGCCACATCGAGACCGCCCTGAATCATCTTGGGCAGATTCACCTGGGTATCCAGGTCCGCGGTGTAGTTGTTGGTCTCGGTGAAATTCGCCGTGTTGATGTCGGCATGCGTGTCGAGCGTGATCACGCGTTCGTGAATGCCGCGCGCCCGGGCAATGAGGGCCTCTTCGGATTCAGCGGCCGCCGGCGCGGCCGTCTGGACGGGTGGCTGCGCTGGCGCGGGGGTGGCTGTCTGCTCGGCGGGGCTGCAGGCCGCGAGCCCGATCATGGCCAGAAACAGGGTTTTGTGAACAGGTGTCATGGCTGGGTTTCCGCTGCAATTGACGGGAAGAACTGCACGGCATGCTAGCAGCGCCCCCGGGGTTTTGAAAGGAACATTCCGCAGGGGCATTGCAATTGCGATGCCATCAGCGTGCTGCCGGATTCAGCGCGGGGTGCAGCGTCCATCGACACAGGTGGACGGTCGACCGAACCAGCCAGAGATACGATGACGGTGCCGGGCGAAGAACAGATAGACCCGATCAGCCACAGGGCGGATCAGCGGCCAGCGCAGAAAGTTCACCCAGCGGCCACGCCCGACCAGCCGCCACGCCAGCACCGTGACATCGAGGCCATACAGCAGGCGACCATCGGTGAGCTCGCCATGCAGGATGCGATCGGCTTGAACCGGGTCGATGTGAGGAAAGCGTTCGGCGAAGTCGGCGGCGTTGATGTCCTGCAGATCGAGACGCTGGGTCCTGTCGAGACGCTGCAGATGCTGCATCTCCCGCAGACACAGCGGGCAGAGCCCGTCGTAGAAGATGCGCAAGGTGGCCGATTCTGGTGCGAGCATGTCTGTGAGCTTCCGATTCTGGTGCAGGGATCGCAAGCGTCTACGTCAGAGCGACGGCGGCGGATCAGCGTGCAAGCCTCTCACAAGAGTGGACTGGCAGAGACCACCGCCTGAAAATCAGGTGGGGTTGTGCAGGCGCCACTCTTCGAGGAAGTAGCCGGCGCATTCCTGCGCGATGCGCTCCTCGCTGAAATCGCGCTGTGACACGACGGCCACATTGCCGCGCTCCCACAACAGACGATTCAGGTCGATGGAGTCGATCTCCCAGAACTGCAGTGTGGCGACATAGGCCACATCGCGGCCGGATCGAGTGGCCTGCACCTTGCAGATGAGGTATTCGCGCACTGCCGGCCGCAGACGCAGGCCGGCCTCCTGCAAGGCTTCCTCGAACACGGCCTGGGTGTTGATCCGGAACTCGGTGCGCTCACCCGTCATGTCTGTCCACTGGTTGACATCCACATAGACATCGAAATCCCGGATGCCGGTGAGAGAGATGCCGTTGCCGCGCGGAAACACCTGCGCGAAGGCACTGGAAACGAAAACGAAGGACAACAGCAGCGCTGTCAGACTGCAGAACAGACGAGTGCGAGACATGGTAAGAAGAGACCCTATATGCATGGTTCGATATTCGCGGAACACGACAGGCTTGGAATTCTGCGCCGATTCAACACGGATTGCATCTGTGCTGCGGCCAATGGCAGCCAACGAAACCTGTCTTCGCCGCGGTTGCTCTTGCAGCACGGTGGAGGGGTCCACGTCGCACACACCTTGCGAGGCAAAAAAAAAGGCCTGCACTGGCAGACCTTTTTCTTCTCGGTGTATGGCGCGCCCGGCATGATTCGAACATGCGACCCCTTAGTTCGTAGCCAAGTACTCTATCCAGCTGAGCTACGGGCGCTTTGAAAGGTGCGTATTTAACTCGAAAAAAGCCTTTTTGCAAAGCGCTTTTTTCAGTGGCCGCATTCCCCGTTTCAGCTATAGCCGGGACGCGTGCTAAGATTGCAGCACATTCCGGACGCCACTGCACAGGCGTCTGCACACGTGTCCTCGTCCAAGCCGTGGAAACTCGAGTCATGAAGAAAGTCGCCCCAATGCTCGCCCTGCTCTGTCTGGGTGCAGGTCTCACTCTTACCTCAGCACATGCGGATTTCGACGCTGGCCTCGCCGCATATGAAGCGCAGGATTACGCGAAGGCCCTGCAGGAATTCCGGCCCGAAGCCGAGAACGGCGACATCCGCTCCCAGTTCTACATGGGCACGCTGTACGACAATGGTCTCGGAGTGAAGCAGGACTATGTCGAGGCCTATCGCTGGTACGAACTGTCTGCCAACCAGGGGGACGCCGCCGCGCAGTACGCCGTGGCCACCATGAATTTCTACGGCCAGGGCAAGGCCGAGGACTACGGCCTCGCGATCCAGTGGTACGGCAAGGCCGCGGCTCAGGGCCATCGGGATTCGCAGTACAACCTCGGCATCATGCATGGCAATGGCTACGGCACGCCGCCCGATGCCAACGAGGCTCACAAGTGGTTCCTGGCCGCCGCCGAGGGTGGCAAGGCCGACGCCCAGTTCAATCTCGGCATCATGTATCAGGACGGCGTTGGCGTGATGCCGGACCCGTCCCAGGCCTTCCGCTGGTTCCTGCGCGCCGGGGAACAGGGCATCGCCGCCGCACAGGCGCGCGTGGGCATCGCCTATGCCTCTGGCCAGGGCGTCGAGCGTGACTACGTGAAGGCCCGCGAGTGGTTCCTGCAGGCGGCTGAACGGGGCGATGTCCCGGCCCAGTCCTTCCTCGGCCGCCTGTATCTCAATGGTCTGGGGATGGACGAGCAGGATCTGGTCAATGCCTACAAGTGGTTCAAGATCGCCAACAGCAATGGCGACCAGGAAGCCACCAATGTGATCGCCACCCTGCGTGGCTACATGAAGGCCGAGGACATCACCACGGCCGAGCAGGCGGCGATCCAGTGGGTCACCGAACAACGCGCGAGTCGCCGACAATGAGCCGCTGGCGCGAACTCGCCCTGATTGCCTGCCTGCTGGTGCTGCCCTTGACGGGAGTGGCACAGCAGGCGCCTGCACAGGATCTCGGCTCCTTGCAGGCCGCCGCCGCGGCCGGCGACGGCAACGCCCAGTTCGAGCTTGGCAATCGCTTTCTCTATGGCACCGGCGTGGTGGCAGATGAACTGGAAGCCGCGCGCTGGTTCCGCCTCGCTGCAGAGCAGAACAACAACAACGCGCAATACAATCTTGCCGTGATGTACATGCAGGGCACCGGGGTGCTGGCCGATCTGAACGAGGCTCTGCGCTGGTTCCAGCGCGCCGCTGATCTGGGCGATGCGCCTGCCCAGTTCACCCTGGGGACGCTGTTCGCCAATGGCCGCATCGTGCCGCAGGACCCGGTGCAGGCGCACAAGTGGTTCACGCTCGCGGCCTCGGGCGGCCACCGTGCGGCGGCGGCCAATCTGGTCCTGTATCAGGAAATGATGTCCGACGCCGATATCGTCGAAGCCCAGCGGCTCGCCAACGAGTGGATCGAGCACTTCAACGCCAGCCTCGGTCGCGGCATTCCCACCGACAACGAAACCTTCGCCAACCCCGGAGCGCAGTGATGCGCCGGGGCACTCGCCTGTTGCTGTGTGCCGCCCTGCTCTGCCCCGCCGTGCACGCGGACTACGAGGACGGCGTGGCGGCTGCGCAGGCGGGTGACTACGCCACGGCCCTGCGGGAATTCACCGCTGCCGCCGAGGCCGGACTCGATCTCGCCCAATACAATCTCGCGATTCTCTATTTCACCGGCCAGGGCGTGCCCCAGGACCATGCCCAGGCCCTGCGCTGGACGCAGGCAGCTGCGGACCAGGGCCACGTGAACGCGCAATTCAATCTGGGGGTGTTGCACTACACCGGCAGCGGCACCCCCGTCGACCTGCAACAGGCCTTTCACTGGTACGAACGGGCCGCCGAGGCTCAGCATGCCGGCGCCCAATTCAACCTGGCGACGATGTACGAGAACGGGGAAGGGGTGGCGCAGGATCTGGTCCGCGCCCATTTCTGGGCCAGTGCGGCGCAGTACAACGAATTCGCCGATGCGCCGGCACTGCTGGAGCGACTGAGCGCGGCGATGAGCCCGGAGCAGCTCGCCGCCGCGCGGCAGGCCTTCGCGCAATGGCTGCTGGCGCTCTAGGAAGTCGTGTGAGGGAGCCTGTTCAGTGGCTTGCGGCCAGCGTCTTGATGCGTTGCACCATGGCCTGCAGACCATTGCCTCGCGTGGCGCTCAGATGCTTGAGCAGATTGAGACTGTCGAAATAGGCGGTGATGTCGAAGGCCTGGATCTGCTGCGGGGTGCGGGCGTTGTAGGCCGCCAGGACCACGCCGAGCAGACCGCGCACGATGAAGGCATCGCTGTCGGCCTCGAAATAGAGCTTGCCACCCTCCTCCCGATGCGTCAGCCAGACCTGACTCTGACAGCCCCGCACCAGGTTCTCCTCGGTGCGACTTTGCGGTTGCAACGCAGGCAGTTCCTTGCCCAGATCGATGATGTACTTGTAGCGATCCTCCCAGCTGTCGAAGAAGGACAGCGCCTCGACGATGTCCTCGGGGGTGATCTGCGTGCCAAAGCGATTGGACGTCATGGTGTGCGGCGCGCGGGGCGCTCCTTCAAGGTCAATAGAACATGCCGGTTTCGAGCTGGGCTTCCTCGCTCATCATGTCCCGGCTCCAGGGCGGATCGAACACCAGTTCGACCTGCACATGCTTCACATTGGGCACCAGACGCACCCGGTATTCGACATCGCCCACCAGCACCGGCCCCATCCCGCAGCTGGGCGCGGTGAGCGTCATGGCGATGTCCACGCGCTTGTTCCGCTGATCGACACTCACCTTGTAGATCAGGCCCAGATTGACCAGATCGACCGGGATCTCCGGGTCATAAACCGTGCCCAGCGCCTGCCAGACCTGGGCTTCGTCGATCAGTTCACTGGTCGGTGCCGGGAAGCTCAGCGGCTCGGCGGCCAGCCCCAGCGCGCCTGCATCGGTGCCGTCGACGCGCACCATCTGCCCGTTGTACACCACCGTGTAATTGCCCCCCAGCGCCTGGGTGATGGCCACGAAAGTGTTCTTCGGGATCGTCAGCGGCATGCCATCGGGTACGCGGCGCGCAGGACAGTCCTCCTGCGCCAGCACCATGCGTCTTTCCATGTCAGTTCACATTGAAGCTTTCGCCGCAACCACAGTGGTCCTTGGCGTTGGGGTTGATGAAACGCAGCTGGCGATTGACGCCCTCGGTGACCAGATCGATGCGCGTGCCGCGCACGATGGCCAGGCTGTCGCGGTCGACCAGCAGTTCGACGCCTTCGTCCAGCGGCACGTGCAGATCATCGGGGCTCGCCTGAGGCACCAGATCCATCACATACATGTAGCCGGTGCAGCCGCTCTTCTTGACGCTCAAACGCACCGCACTGGCAGGCGTGGCGCGCTGCAGCTGCGCGCGAAAATGGGACACTGCGGCCGGGGTCACGTCCACCACATTGTCGGCCGGAGATTGGCTCGGATCAAAAGTCTGTACGCTCATTGCGGCATCCTCACGCGTGTCACGGCGATCACTGGAGAAACTGTCGCGCCTTATCCAGGGCGGCGAACAGTCGATCCACGTCTTCGAGAGTGTTGTAGAAACAGAAACTCGCACGCACCGTGCCAGGTATCCCGAATTGCGCCATGATCGGCTGGGCACAGTGATTGCCGGTGCGCACGGCAATGCCCTGCTGATCCAGCAGCGTGCCCAGATCGGCCGGGTGCACGCCCGCGAGATTGAAACTCAGCACGCTGGCCTTGTGCGCCGCCGTGCCCACCAGCACCAGGCCCGGCACACGTTCGGCCAGTGCCACGGCGTGCTCCAGCAGGGCCTGTTCATGGCGCGCGGCACCAGCACGATCCAGCGCCTGCAGATAATCCACGGCGGCACCCAGACCGATGGCGCCCGCGATATCCGGCGTGCCTGCCTCGAACTTGTAGGGCAGCTGATTGTACGTGGTGCCGGCGAAGCTGACGGACTCGATCATCTCGCCGCCACCCTGGTAAGGCGGCATCGCCTCGAGCAGTTCACGGCGCCCGTAGAGCACGCCGATCCCGGTTGGGCCGAACAGCTTGTGGGCGGAGAACGCGTAGAAATCGCAGCCCAGCGCCTGCACGTCGACACGCCAGTGCGCCACCGCCTGAGCGCCATCCACCAGCACCAGAGCGCCTGCGGCATGGGCCAGTTCGACTATGCGTTCCACCGGATTGATGCTGCCCAGGGCATTGGACACATGGCCCACGGCCACCATGCGCACACGCGCATCGAGCATGGCCTCGAAGGCGGTCATGTCGAGCGTGCCGCTGCGATCCACGGGAATCGGCTCCACCGTGGCACCGCACTCGGCCGCGACCATCTGCCAGGGCACGATGTTGGCATGGTGCTCCATGGCGGAAACGAGAATGCGATCGCCCTTCTGCAGGGTGCTGCGCCCCCAGCTGGCCGCCACCAGATTGATCGACTCGGTGGTGCCGCGCGTCCAGATAATCTGCCGGGAATCTTCGGCATTGAGCAGACGGGCCACCTTGCGGCGGGCATCCTCGAAGGCGGCCGTGGCGCGGTCCGCCAGCGTGTGGGCGCCCCGATGCACATTGCTGTTGTCGCGGCGGTAATAGTCCACCAGGGCCTGAATGACGCACTCGGGTTTCTGCGTCGTCGCCGCGTTGTCCAGATACACCAGCGGATGCCCGTTCACCTGCTGCTGCAGGATCGGGAAATCGGCGCGCACTCGCTCGACCTTGAACGTGGCTCGCTGCTCTGTCGGGCGGACGTGATACACGGGTGCATCCTCGCTCATGGGGCCGTCACCGTCACGGGCAGCGACTCGGCGAACAGCCGCTGCAGATGCGCGTGCAGGTGCTCCCGCACCGCGGGCTGCTCGATGCCCTGCAGCAGTTCGTTGATGAAGCCGAAGCTGAGCATGCTGCGCGCCTGGGTCTCGGAGAGTCCGCGGCTGCGCAGGTAGAACTGCGCCGTGGTGTCCAGCTGGCTGACGGTGGCGCCGTGGGCGCACTTGACGTCGTCGGCATAGATTTCCAGCTCCGGCTTGGTGTCGATCTCGGCACGGTCGGAGGTCAGCAGGGTGCGATTGTTCAGCTCCGCGAGAGTCTTCTGCGCCTGCGGATGAATGTGGATGCGGCCATTGAACACAGCACGCGCCTCGTCGGCCACGATGCCACGGAAGGTCTCGCTGGTGGTGCAGTGCGGCGCCTTGTGTTCCACATTGGTGTGATAGTCCAGCAACTGCTGATTGCGCGGCAGATAGATGCCATCCAGTACCGCGCTGGCGCCTGCCGCCTGGTGATTGATCTGGTAGTCGATGCGCTTGAGCACACTGCCTTCAGCCAGGGTGAAGCCACGGTAATGCGCGTCACGCCACAGATCCACGTGCACGCCACCGACATGCAGCAGCTGCTCCTGTTCCAGGTTGACGCGGTAATGCCGCAGCTGCGCGCCAGCGCCACAGTGGATCTCGGTGAGGCTGTTCACGAAACTGTTCTGGACCTGCGAGTCGGAAACAAACTGCTCGATCAGCTCCATTTGCGAGTGGCTTTCCAGCACCACCAGCACGCGCGGGTTCACCACCACCGGCTCGGCCTGTGGCACGGCCACGTGGACGATATGCACTGGCTTGTCCAAGGCCTGATCCTTCGCGACATGCACCAGCACGCCGTCAGCCACCAGGGCATTGCTGAGCGAGGCGAACAGATGCCGCGTGGTGGTGGCCACGTGTCCCAGATGACGGGCGATCAGTGCCTGCTGCTCGGCGTCGGCAGCACTGAAGCGCACCACGGCAGAATGCGCCGGGCTGGAGGCAGCGGCATCGAAGACGCCGTTCACGAACACCAGGCGGATGGCATCGACCTGCAGCGGCAAATCCCGCGGCCAGACTGGCAGCGTGCCGCAGGCTTGCTGGAATCGATGCTTGCGCAAGGCGGCCAGCGGCGTGTACTTCCACAATTCGGTGCGACGGCCCGGCCATGCCGCCTCGCGCCACTCGCGGGCACCGGCGAGGCGCAGGGAGTTCAACCAGTCAGGCACGTCCTGCCCCTGGGCCAGCTGCAGCACCTGCTGCTGGAACGTGGCTTCCGGCAGCTCGTTCATCAGCTCAGACACCCTCGTCCTCCAGCCAGCTGTAACCCTTGGCTTCCAGTTCCAGCGCCAGCTCCTTGCCACCGGAGCGGGCAATGCGGCCGGCAGCCAGCACATGGACATGGTCCGGCACGATGTAGTCGAGCAGACGCTGGTAATGCGTCACCACGATGAAACTGCGCTGACCGTCGCGCATGGCATTAACGCCGGCGGCCACCACCTGCAGGGCATCGATGTCGAGCCCGGAGTCCGTCTCGTCCAGAATGCACAGGGAGGGCTCCAGCAGCATCATCTGCATGATCTCGTTGCGCTTCTTCTCGCCGCCGGAAAATCCTTCGTTGACGCCACGCTTGAGGAAGGCCTGATCCAGGCTCACGCGTTTCGCGGCATCGCGCGCCAGCTTCATGAAGTCGAAGGACGACAGTTCACTCTCGCCGCGATGGCGGCGACGGGCATCCACGGCCGCCTTGAGAAACTCCATGTTGCTGACGCCGGGAATCTCCACCGGATACTGGAACGCCAGGAACACGCCTTCGCGGGCACGCTCCTCGATCTCCATGGCCAGCAGGTCCTTGCCCTGGAACAGCACTTCACCGCCCGTGACCTCGTAGCCCGGCCGGCCAGCCAGGACGTTGCCCAGCGTGCTCTTGCCGGCACCATTGGGCCCCATGATGGCGTGCACCTCGCCCGGACGAATGCTGAGAGTGAGTTGTCGAAGAATGTCGTTGCCTTCAACGCGTGCACTGAGATTGCGAATTTCCAACATGCTGGCTGCCTGCTTCATCGATTGCCTTGTAGTGAAAAAGTGAGTGCTGCGTCAGCCGTCAGCCCACGGACCCTTCGAGACTGACTTCCAGCAGCTTGCCCGCCTCGACGGCAAACTCCATGGGCAGCTCCTTGAAGACCTCGCGGCAGAAACCATTGACGATCATGGACACCGCCTTCTCGGCATCCAGACCACGCTGCTGACACAGAAAGAGTTGATCGTCGCTGACCTTGGAAGTGGTGGCCTCATGCTCGATCACGGCCGAAGCGTTGCGGCTCTCGATGTAGGGGAAGGTATGCGCCCCACAGCGATCGCCGATCAGCAGCGAATCGCACTGGGTGTAGTTGCGCGCACCTTCGGCACCGGCATTGATGCGCACCAGGCCACGGTAGGCGCTCTGGCTGCGACCGGCGGAAATGCCCTTGGCCACGATCGTGGAACGCGTGTTCTTGCCCAGATGGATCATCTTGGTGCCGGTATCGGCCTGCTGCAGATTGTTGGTGAGCGCCACTGAATAGAACTCGCCCACGCTGTTGTCTCCCTTGAGGATGCAGCTGGGGTATTTCCAGGTGATGGCCGAACCCGTCTCCACCTGCGTCCAGGAGATACGCGCATTGCGATGGCACACACCGCGCTTGGTGACGAAATTGTAGATGCCGCCCTTGCCTTCCTTGTCGCCCGGATACCAGTTCTGCACCGTCGAATACTTGATCTGCGCGTCGTCCAGCGCCACCAGTTCCACCACCGCGGCGTGGAGTTGATTCTCGTCGCGCATGGGCGCGGTGCAGCCTTCCAGATAGCTCACATGCGAGCCTTCATCGGCCACGATCAGCGTGCGTTCGAACTGCCCCGTCTTCACTTCATTGATGCGGAAGTAGGTGGACAGCTCCATGGGACAACGCACTCCTTTGGGGATGTAGACGAAGGAGCCATCCGAGAACACGGCGGAATTGAGCGCCGCATAGAAGTTGTCCTTCTGCGGCACGACGGAGCCGAGGTATTTCTTCACGAGCTCCGGAAAGCGGTGCACGGCTTCGCTGATCGGGCAGAAGATCACACCGACCTCTTCCAGCTTCGCACGATAAGTGGTGACCACGGAGACTGAATCGAACACGGCATCAACGGCCACGCCGGCCAGGGCTTCCTGCTCGTGCAGGGGAATGCCGAGCTTGGCGTAGGTCGCGAGCAGCTCCGGGTCGACTTCGTCCAGGCTCTTCGGCTTGTTCGCCATGCTGCGCGGTGCGCTGTAATACGACAAGGCCTGGAAGTCGACCAGAGGATAACTGACATGCGCCCAGGTGGGCTCCTCCATTTCCTGCCAGGCGCGGAAGGCCTTCAGGCGCCACTCCAGCAGCCATTGCGGCTCTTCCTTCTTTGCGGAAATGAAGCGGATCACGTCTTCGTCCAGACCCGGTCGCAGCGTGTCGGACTCGATCTGGGTGTGGAACCCTGCCGAATAATCCTTGCGGATCAGGCTTTCTACTTGTTCGGACACGGACTCACCCCTGTGGCGATGGGAGGCGCGGTGGCCACAGAGCGGGCCATCACGCATGATTTCTGAGCAGATTTTGAGGCCGCGATTGTTGCTTGTCCGAGTAAAACAGTCAAGTATTCATGCCCGGCCTGCAGACCTCAGTTGATCTGGTAGCAGGGATTATACGCCCGCCCCCCGAGTTTCATCCTGCCCTGCGCCACGAATCCCTGCAGCAGGCGATCCATGGCCTGCAGGATGTCCGGATCCCCGTGGAGCTGGAAGGGCCCGTGATCCCGGATCATGTGGATGCCGGCTTCCTTCACGTTGCCCGCCACAATGCCGGAGAACGCCCGGCGCAGATTGCACACGAGTTCGGCCGGAGGCAGTCCGCGACGCAGGTCCAGTCCCGCCATGCTGGCATGACTCACCACGAAGTGGCGTTTCATTTCGGGCGGAATGTGCAGCAGCCAGTTGTAGTAGAAGGCATCGCGGGTGGCCTTTCGATTGTTGACCACGGCGTCCATGCCCTCGCGCATGGCACGGGCCACAGCCACGGTGTCATTGACGATGACGCGGTAATGGCGTCGCACGTCTTCCCCCAGCGTGCTCACCAGAAACGCATCGATGCCGGCGAAATAGTCCTCGCTGCCTGGGCCTGCGGTGAAGATGACGGGCAGGCTCACCTCGGCATTGCGCGGGTCCATCAGCGTGCCGATGAGAAAGAGGATTTCCTCCAGGGTGCCGACACCACCGGGGAAGACGATGATCGCATGCCCGAGGCGCACGAAGGCTTCCAGCCGCTTCTCGATGTCCGGCATCACCATCAGATGATTGACGATGGGGTTGGGCGATTCGGCGGCGATGATGCCGGGCTCGGAGATGCCGATGTAGCGTCCCTCGCGATTGCGCTGCTTGGCGTGCCCGATGGTGGCACCCTTCATGGGTCCCTTCATGGCACCGGGGCCGCAGCCCGTGCAGATGTCGAGCCCGCGCAGACCGAGTTGATAGCCCACGGCCTTGGAGTAGAGATACTCCTCGCGGCCGATCGAATGTCCGCCCCAGCACACCACCAGGCGCGGCTGCAGACGCGGCCGCAGCAGGCCGGCATTGCGCAGGAAGTTGAACACCAGATTGCGCGTCAGCAGGTCTTCCTCTTCGCTGGTCAGCGCCCTGGCAGCCGCCAGGGCCTCGACCTCCCCGGACAGAAAGACCATGTCGCGCAGCACGGCGAACAAGTGATCCCGGACCCCGTTCATCACGGTGCCATCGACGAAGGCGCAGGCCGGTGCATTGCGCAGATGCAGCTTGATGCCTCGGGCACGGTGCTCGATCTCGATGCTGAAATCGGCGTAGCGCGCGTAGACCTCGGCGGCGTCGTCGGTGGTGTCGTCACAGTTCAGCACCGCCAGCGCGCAGCGGCGGAACAACTCATAGACACTGGAGTCGCGCACCTGGCGCAGCCTGTCGACCTCGAGCTGGGACAGCAGTTCCAGGGTGCCCCGCGGGCTGACCTGGGCGTCGATACGATCGCTGCAGCCTGGCTGCGGATTTGCCGAGTGCGTCATGTGGGCCTTCTCTCCTGCCGCAGGGAGCGCTTTTGCGCTGGGTTCAGGCATTCGCCTGGGGTAACATGAGCCCCGGCTCCGCGAAGGGCCGCAAGCTATCATCAAACCAGCGAGGATGTCATGCAGTCACAAGCCCCCGTCAATCCCAACACCCGGCTCGGCCAGGACGAAGAGCAGAACTACGACCTGTTCATCAGCGAGATTCAGGAAACCGGCAAGGTCTGGGGCCTGAAGGCGAAGGATGGCTGGGCTGTCTGCCCCTCACTGGAATTCGAGCAGACGGACGTGTTTCCGTTCTGGTCCGACGAGGCCGACGCGAAGATCCACTGCGTGGACGACTGGGCCATCTACACGCCCAGCATCATCGAACTCGACGACTTCGTGGAGAACTGGCTGCCCGGCATGCACGAGGATGAAGTCATGGCCGGCCCCAACTGGGACGCCGAGATGAGCGGCCTCGAAGTGGAACCCGCCGACATCGCCGAGCGTCTGAGCGCCTCCTGAACGTCGACGCGCGGCCTGTGCCAGCGCCGCGCCGTCACTCCTCGAGTGCCGCGCGGCGGCGCTCGAGCTCCTGCTCCGCCTCTTCCCGCGCATGGGCGATGATGCGCAGCACCTCGTCGACATCCGCACTCTGCAGATTGCCCTCGAACTGACCGGTGAGCCGGCTGTCGGGGCGCAGTTGTCCCTTTTCGTACAGACTCCAGATCTCCCGACCATACTCGGTGCGGCGCAGCTGCGGCGCAAAGCGGCCGAAATAGCGCGCCATGTTCTCCACATCACGCAGCAACATGGCGGCGGCACTGTTGTTGCCCGCCGCATTCACCGCCTGGGGCAGATCGATGATCACCGGCCCACTGTGACTGAGCAGCACATTGAATTCCGAGAGATCGCCGTGCACGAGCCCCGCACACAGCATCTTCACGATCTCACCGATCATGCGGGCATGGAAATCCACAGCGTCCTCTTCGGACAGTGCAACATCGTTCAGCCGAGGTGCCGGGTAGCCCTCGTCATCGCAGATCATGTCCATGAGCAGCACGCCATCAACAAAGCCATGCGTCGCGGGCACACGAACGCCGGCCGCGCCTAGACGGCGCAGCGCATCGACCTCGGCATTCAGCCAGGCCTGTTCCGCCTCCTGCTGCCCATAGCGGCTGCGCTTGTCCATGGCACGGGCACTGCGACTGTTGCGCACCTTGCGACCTTCCTGATACTGCACGGCCTGCTTGAAGCTGCGCTTGCCTGCTTCCTTGTAGACCTTGGCGCAGCGCAGAACCCCGCCACAGCGCACCACATAGACCTGCGCCTCCTTGCCACTCATCAACTGACTGATCACGTCATCAATCAGGCCATCCTCCAGCAGAGGCTGCAATCGCGGGGGTACTTTCATGGGCTCCTTTCTCGCTTTCGCGCTTCGTCATCACTCACGTCAGGCATATACTGCCAGCGGACAACAATAAATCACGGGGAATTTCCAATGGCACTGAGCGCCGATCTCATCGCTGAACTCAACACACTGCTGCTTTACAACGTCACCAACCCACAGGAAGGCATCAAGATTCACAAAGACGCCGACGCGTCGCGCATCGAGGCCGCACAGCGCCTGCACCACAAGGGCCTGATCACCCACGCCGATGGGGGTTACCTCACCGACCTGGGGCGCGAGGCAGCCGAGCATCTGCACATGGCGCACACCATCCTGACCACGGGCTGAGACCTCAGTCATCCGGCCAGCCAAGCCTCGCCGCGAGGCCTGAGCTGCGCCGGGCGGGACTCACGCAGCTGCGGGCGAACGCCTCGGCGCCGGCTAGCAACAGCAGTCGACGCCTGGCCCGCGTGATGCCCGTGTACAGCAGCTCACGCAGCAGCAAGGGGCTGTCGGGTTCGGTCGGCAGCACCAGCAGTACCTCATCGAATTCCGAGCCCTGGGACTTGTGCACTGTCATCGCCCAGGCCACCTCGTGGGCCGGCAGACTCACGGCCGGCAGGCGTCGCACCTGGCCATCGAGCTGCGGAAAACACGCCTCCAGCCGCCCTTGCGGCGAACGCCACAGCAGACCGATATCGCCGTTGTACAACTGTAGCTCGTAGTCGTTGGCCGTCACCATCACTGGCGTGCCATGGCCCTGCGTGTCTGCCTCCAGCAAGCCCAGTCGCCGCAGTGCCGCTTCCACCTGCCGATTGAATTCCTCCTTGCCCAAGGGACCCTCGTGGGCTGCGCACAGAATGCGGGCACGCGCGAACACGGTCAGCGCCGCCTGCACATCCGTCTGCGCCAGATATTCCTTGTAATGCCGCAGGGCCCAGTCCAGCGCGTCGTGCGGCACCGCGGGGCGCGGCTGCGCGCCGCTCTGCAGCCACACAAGATCCGCTGATGCTGAGGCCGCCTGCGCCACCGCCTGCTGCAACAGAGCGAGCCCCTGCGCTGCGTCTGCGGCATTGACCAGGCGGGCAAGGCGCCCGATGCCGCTATCCGCCGCGAAGCGATGGCTGTGGCGCAGGATCGCGATGGCGTCTTGAATCGGCGCCACCGTGTCCGCAGCGGGCAGGGCCTGCGCGGCATCGACCTCCAGCGCCAGCAGACGGCTGCGCATGGCATGGGAGCAGGCCAGCGCACGACCGTGGCCCGTCATGTCACCCAGCACATTGCCCGCCTCCACCGAGGCCAGCTGATCGCGATCCCCCAGCAGGATCAGGCGTGCCTCGGCGGGCAGCGCGTCGAGCACCGCGTGCATCAGCGGCAGGTCGATCATGGAGGCCTCGTCGATGACCAGACAGTCCAGTGGCAGCGGAGCGTCCCGCGGGTGCCGGTAAGGGTAACGCGAAATGTCCGCTTGCCAGCCCAGCAGACGGTGCAGTGTGCTCGCGGCATCGGGCAGCGCTGCGTGCACGGCGGGTGCGAGTGGCAACGAGCGGCGCACGGCGCGCATCGATTCCACCATCCGAGCAGCCGCCTTGCCCGTGGGGGCCGCCAGCGCGATGCGCAGGCCTGGTTGCTGGGCCAGCAACAGGCTGAGCACTTTCACAACCGTGGTCGTCTTGCCCGTGCCCGGGCCGCCGGAGATCACCACAAAGCGTTGCAGCACGGCCAGCGCCGAGGCCAGCTTCTGCCAGTCCGGCCCCACGGTCGAGGGTGGCTCCGGGAACAGAGCCGCGAGCGCGCTCTGCAGGCCCGGCGCATCGACCTGCGGGGGCGACTGCAGCCGCTCCAGCAAGGCCTGCGCCACCGCCGTCTCGTGGCGCCAGAAGCGCTGCAGATACAAGCGCTCGCCATCCAGGATCAAGGGCGCACGCTCGCCCGGCTCCCCCACGCAGCGACAGCGCAGCAAGGCCTCGCGCCAGTTCTGCAATGCCGGTGCCCGCGTGCGCTCGGCGAGTGTCGCAGCGGGGAACAAGGCCTGCCCGGCCAGTTCAGCCAGTGGCAGACAGACATCGCCCAGCTGATTGCGCTGGCTGAGCGCCGCCGCCGTGAGCACGGCGGGGTCGTCCTCCTCCAGCCCGGCCGTGCGGGCGATGAAGCGGGCGAAATGCACGCTCAGGGCAGAGAGCTGGCCATTCTCCTGCAGACTCGCGAGGATGCTCATGCGCTGCCCTCCCCGGCTGCCATGCCAGGCCGCAGCAGCCACTCGAGCCGGGCAATGAGGGACACCGGCGGGCAATCGTGGAAGACGCCGCTGGCGGGCCCCTGTTCCACACGCAGCCCGCGCAGGAAGAGATACAAGGCCCCTCCCATGTGACGCTCGTAGGCGTAGTCCGGCAGACGCTGCTGCAGGTAGCGGTGCAGGGCCAGCACATAGAGCAAGGACTGCAGATCGTAGCGCCGCTCCAGCATGGCGCGACGCAACATTGGCGGCGCGTAGTCCTGCAGTGCGTTGCCCAGCAGATTGCTTTTGTAGTCGGCGATGTAGAAACGCCCGTCGTGCTCGAACACCAGGTCGATGACTCCCGTGATGAGGCCGCGCAGATCCTCGCCCTGCAGGGCTTGCAGCGACTCGCCCGCATATTCGTCCAACAGGGCGTTGAGAGCGGCAAGGTCCACCCGATCGATGGCGAAGTCGAAGGCGAGCTCATTCAGCCGTCGGCTGCGCGGCAGGACCGCCAGACGCAGGCCGGAGGCGGTGAGCGGCGTGAGCACGATGTGCCGGATCCAGCTCACCAGCGTCTCCTGCTGGGCACGAGCATCGAAGCCATAGCGCGGCGCGAAGCGGGCGTTGAGCTCGAGCGTCTGCGCGCGCAGATCGCCCTGAAAATCCAGGTGTTCCAGAATCTCGTGCAGGAACAGCCCCACGTGACTGCCCGCCTCGAACTGCAGGATGGCATCCTGGCTGACACGGCTTCGACTCGTGGCGGCGCTCTGATGCACATCGCGGGTCAAACTGCTGAAACTGCTGATGCGCCAGTCCGTGGCAATGCGCGCGTGGAAGGCATGGGCCTGCAAGTCCAGCGGTACGCCGGCTGCAGACTCGCCATACCGGCTGCCGTCGGGCACTGGCAAGGCTTGCAGGGCGATGGCCTCGGGCCGGGCAGCCACCAGCGCCTGCAGCGCGGCCGCGATGGCGGCATCGTCCAGGGTTTCCTTGAGCGGCGCCAACAGCAATTCGGCGGGCGTCTTCTGCGACAGCAGCAACCAGCTCAGGGCAGAACTGCCCGCGTCGGCATACCCGACATGGCCCCAGGCGAGGTACAGACGAGAACAGGCCCGCGTCAGCGCGACATAGGCCAGACGCACGTCCTCTGCGAGGCGTTCACGATCGGCCAGCGCGAGCGCCGACTCCGAGGGCACGCCGAAGTCCAGCACCGCCTGCTCCTCCAGGTCGTGATACTGGATGCAGGCTCGACCGGCATGGCGGCTCACGGGTCGTGCTCCCCACAGGAATGGAGCGAAGACGATGGGATATTCCAGCCCCTTGCTGGCATGAATGGTCACGATCTTCACCAGCGCCTCGTCACTCTCCAGACGCAGCTCTGTTTCCTGCTCCTCGGGCGCGGCGATCTGCTGCTCGAACCAGCTCAACAGGGCTTCCTGGCCGGGGCTGCTGCGCGCACTCTGCTGCAGCAGCTCGCCCAGATGCAGCAGATTGGTGAGACGCCTCTCGGCATAGGGCATTGCCGCCAGACGCAGGCCCACCCCCAGACTCTGCAGCATGGCATGGAACATCACCATGAAGCCGCGGCGCTGCCAGTCCTCGTTCAGGGCGCTGAGTTGCTGCGCCCATTCCAGCCACGCCTGTTCGTCCGCCTGGCGCTGCGCGATCTGCGTGTAGTCGAACCCGAGAAGACTGCTGGCCAGGGCCGCGCGCAGCGTGCCCCGATCACGGCAATGCACGATGCCGCGCAGCAACAGCAGCAGACCCGCGGCTTCCTCGCTGCGCAGCACATTGTCGCGCCCGGCGGTCACCGCATTGATGCCACGCCGCATGAGCGCCTCGCGCACCGTGCGCCCCTGCCGCGAATCCCGCACCAGCACGGCAACATCGCCCGGCACCACGGGACGCTGCCCCAGCGTCACCTCGCCACGCACGCTGCCGGCCAGCAGGCGCACGATCTCCTGCGCCACGGCGGCACTGAGCAAGGCCTCGGCATCGCGCTTGCTGCGTGCACGGTCCTGCTCGTCTGCCGGAATCTGCCACAGCTGCAACGGGGGCGCGGCGTGGCCGGATTCGCACAGCGGCGCGTGCTGCTTCGGCGCGGGCGCCACTGGGGCAAAGGAGATCGCCTCGGCAAACACGAAAGGTGCAGCGCGCTGCTGGAACACCGTGTTCACGGCAGCGATGAGAGCGGGCGTCGAGCGCCAGTTGGTGTCCAGGGTATAAAGTGCCGCCCCGGCATCGCGGCGTGCCATGGCGTAGGCGAAGATGTCCCCGCCCCGGAAACTGTAGATGGCCTGCTTCGGATCCCCGATCATCGTCAAGGACAGTGCGCCGTGCTCGGTCTGCAGGGGCGCGCCATGGTAGAGGCGACGGAAGATGCCGTACTGCAGCGCGTCGGTGTCCTGGAATTCGTCGATCATCGCCACCGGGAAACTGCCCCTCAGCACCTGGGTCAGGGACTCGCCGCCGGCACCGTGCAGAGCCTCGTGCAGGCGAGTGAGCTGATCGCTGAAACCGAGGCTGCGCGTGGCCGTCTTGACGGCATCGATCTGGGCGCGCGCGGCGCGAGTGGAGTCCTGCAGCACCGCCAGGCGCACGCCGAGCAGGATGTCCAGCACGCACTCTTCCACCCCCTGACATTCCACAAAGAACGGATCCATCAAGGCTGGGTCCTTGTCCCGCATCGCAGGCGTCGAGCCAGCGCGCAGGGCAGCGGCGCTCAGCAGGTGCAGGCGCGCCGGGACATCCAGCAGATCGTCACTGCGCAGCCAGGCATCGAGCAGTGCCAGACTCGCCGGGAGCACGTCCGTGCCATAGTCGCCGGTCCTGGCGCGGGACAAGGCCGGGGAACGCAGCAGAATGTCCTCCAACTCCCCCTGACGGGCCTGCCACTGAGCGGACAGCCTCCGCAGCGCCGGCAACAGCGAGTCCCAGCGTGCGAACTGCTGCGCGAGTGTGCCTGCAACCACCGGCAGCACATGCTTGTCATGGGCATCGCGCAAGACACGCTGCTGCGTCAGCAAGGCGTCGAGGCCGGCGAAGGCGCGGGCCAGAATGCCGAGGTGCAGAGGGTCCAGCGCATAGGTGTTGCGTCGCCACCAGTCCTTGAGTGCCTCCTGCCAGAGCCCGTCCTCGTCGGTGATCAGCTGCATGTCGAACGGCTGACCACTGTTGAAGGCGTGGTCGGTCAAGGCACGCAGGCAGAACCCGTGAATGGTGTAGATGGCGGCCTCGTCCATCGAGCGCACGGCCAGTTGCAGGCGCTCGCACTGCAGGCGGCGTTCCACGTCGGCTGCCATGGCGCGCCCGGCGAGAAGAGCCAGCAGGAACGCATCCTGCGGCGGTGTCTGCCCGCCCTGTTCCACACGCTCCAGCCACTGCAGGGTCTGCTGCAAACGCTGCCGAATGCGGCCCCGCAACTCTTCCGTGGCCGCATTGGTGAAGGTCACCACCAAGATGGCGCTGACGGGCACGCCCTCCAGCACATGGCGCAGATACAGATTGCTGATCGCATACGTCTTGCCGGTACCGGCACTGGCCTCGATCAGGCGCAGGCCGTGCAGCGGCATCGTCAGCGTGGTCACGACGTCGAGCACCTGCATGGGCGTGTGGCTGCTTGTCATGAGGTCACCTGTGCCGCCCGCAAGGGGCCATAGACCGACTGTGCCAGTCGTTGATGTTCAGGCAGCGCGATGGGCGAGCCTTCACAGCCACGCATGGCCAGCTGCAGATAGGGGTCATCGGCATCGCCGCCGAACTGATCGCCCTCCCAGGCCTTGTGTGCCTGGGCCAACCCCTTGCTGCTCAGCACATAGCTGGCGTTGGGGAAGAGTGGCAAGGGACGGCACTGGCCTTGCAGAGACAGCGCCAGATACTCGGCGAGCCACTGACTGGCTTCCTCCGCCGGCAGGGGTGCCAGGCTGAGACTGGTGTCGCCGCAATGCAGCACACTGAGTTCCCCTGGCGGCAACTGCTCGGTGGCGCACAGCGCCAGATGCTCCAGCCAGAGCTTGAGGGCATGCTTGCCCTTGAGCCTGGCACTGGTGCAATGCAGCAGGCCGAGTCCAGGATGGCAGTGAAGAATCTGTGCCTGCAACTGCAGGCGGTCTTGCGGGGCACCCGCCACACGCAGACTGAGTGACACATGGCGCCGCTGGGCGGGCACATTGCGCCAGGGCTCCAGGCGACTCCAGAGATCCTGCATCCTGTCCTGTGCCTGCGCAAAGGCAAGCGCCGCCTGACTGCCATGCGGCAGCAGGCCCTCCGCCGCCAGACGCTGCTGCAGAGCCGGCACGGCATCATCGCCCTGCATCCAGTGTTCCACCAGTGCCTGCCCGACCTTCCACGACGCCAGCCCGGTGAGCGTGAAGACCTCCTCGTCCTCCGCCGGTTCGTCTTCCTTCAGATACACGCGTAGACGGGTGTTGAAGAAACCCTTGACCGGATGCTCCAGGAAACGCAGCAACTGTGACAGTTCGACGCGCGTGGCGGGCTCCGGCAAGGGCTCCAACGCCCTTTCGGGCCAGGCAGGCAGCGCAGAAGACTCTGCAGGTTCCCCCTGCAGTGCCTGCGCCATGCGACACCACCAGTCATCGTGACTCGCCGTGACGCGGTGCGCCTCTGCGCTCTGGAAGTGTCGCCGGCTGAAGGGCTGCATCGGCTGCAGGCGGGTGACGCACGCACTCATCGACGCCTCTTCGCGATCCTCTGGCGTGTAATGCGCATCAATGCAGTCCAGCAATTCGCGCAGCAGCACGGACGGCTGACATTCCGCATTGTCGGTGAGACTGCGCCCGGTATAGCTCAGATACAACGCCTCACGCGCGCACAGCAGGGTCTCCAGCAGCAGATAGCGATCCTCGTCGGCCTTGCGCGGGTCGCCCGCACGCGGCTGGGTCGCCATGGCATCGAAGGAAGGCGCGGCATCGCGGCGCGGAAAGGCGTTGTCATTCATGCCCAGCACGCAGATCAGTCGGAACGGCAGACTGCGCATGGGCCGCATGCCGCAGAAGCTGACACCGCCACTGAAGAACCGATTGTGCACGGTGCGGGTACCGAGTCGCTCTTCGAGACACTGGCTCAGCAGGGCGGCCGTGAGCTGCTCATCGCCCGCCAGCGCCTGCAGCTCGGCAATCTCGTCGCGAATCTGCTGCACGCGGTCTTCCTGTTCGTCCGCTTTCCCGAACAATTGATCCAGAAGGCGATTCAGATCGAGCTGCCATTGTCGCGCGCCACGCGGACGCTGCAGCTCACGACTCCAGTGCTCCAGCACCGCCAGCAGGTCCATGAAACGCCCGAGCATCACGGCGCGATTGCCGGTGGCGCCGGCCTGCGGCGCGATGCCCTGCCACAGCTCGTCGTCGCCCAGCGCATAGGCAGCCAGCAGCCGCTCAAAGGCATGAGCCCAGGTGTTCTGCGCAGTGGCCGGCAATTGCAGCGCGGCCTTGTGCGCGGCATCCAGCCCCCAGCGCGCCTGCGCCGCGCGCAGCAGGACGTGCAGCTCTTCCTGCGCCGTGCTGTCCAGCCCCCAGGTGCTGGCGACACGTGGCACCTCGACGATGGAGAGCACCTCGGAGAAGCGCAAGCGCGCCGCCGGCAGTGCCAGCAAGGCGAAGAAGACACGCACCAGCGGGTGTTCATCCACTACGGTGATGTCCGAGAGATTCCAGGGGATATAGGGCCGTGCTTCGTTAGGGTCTCGACGGAACACCGCCTCGATGGCCGGCGCATAACGACTGATCTCGGGCACGATCACCAGAATGTCTTCCGGCTTCAGACTTGCGTCAGCGGCAAGCTGGTGCAACAGGTGATCGTGCAGCACCTGACATTCACGCAGCGGGCTGTGACAGATGCTGATCTGTATCGACGCGTCCGGTTTCCTCGTGCACGCGCCCTGCTCCAGGCCCAGCATGTCGCTCTGCAACTGATGCAGGAGAGAGTCAGCGCCGGGCTGCCGATAATCCTCCCAGGTCACGGCATCGAGCAGCTCATGATCCAGCAGCTGATCCTGGAAGGCCTGCCCCTGGCGTCCCCAGGACGCGAGCAGTTCATTGCCAGTCTCCAACAGCGCAGCGGCCTGAGGCGCCGCCAGTCGCTGCCGTGCCAGCGCCTTCTTGCTGCGCAGATCGGCCCAGTACTGATCCGTCGGACTGAGCTGGTAGAAATGAACGTCGACGTGCACCGACAGCGCCTTGATCACCTGCACGAAGAGCGCGGGCAGGCTGCTGAGAGCGAAACAGGAAAGTCGCTCTGGCAGTTGCAGCGCGGCAATTGCCTGCGGCTGACCGGTCTCGAGCACCTGCAGCAGCTGATCAATCAGCGCCACCCGATGCGCGCCTGCGCAGCGCGCCGCGAGCACGCGCCACAACAATGGCTGCCAGGCGGGATAGGCGGCGCCGGGCGGCGCACCGGTATACCCCGGTCGACTCCAGGCGCGAATCCAGTCGGGACGATAATACTGATAGCGGTCGAAGACATCGGCGATGCGCTGGGCCAGCTGCCAGCGCTTGACCCCCGTGGCGTCATCGCCCAGATAACGGTTCAGTTCCTCGAAGCCCACGTTGGGCAGCAGGGCCGGCAGCGCAGCGAATATCTGCCAGGCGGCCTGCTCGCGCGACAGCGGGTCTTCGTTGGGGACATTGTTCGGATCGAGACTGTGGGCCCTGGCGGCCAGTTGCCAGATCCAGGCTGCTGGCAGCGGAAAATCGATATTGGCCGCGACGCCATGGGCCGTGGCTATCTGCAGGCCGAGCCAGCGCCGCATGGCATTGCCTGGAACGATGATGATTTCAGGTTGGAAGGGATCGCGCAGCGGGCTTTCCTGCAAGCGTGCACACAGCTGCTGCTGCAGGCTTTCCACACGATTGGAGCAACTCAGCCAAAACCCCATGCAGTCCTCTCCCTGGCCTGCAGCTCAGCGCAAGGTGCGAAAGAACGCGCGCACGTCTTCCAGCAGCAGCTCGGGCTCTTCCATGGCAGCGAAATGGCCACCCCGTGGCATCGGGGTCCAGCGCACGATGTTGTAACTCGCTTCCGCCCATAGCCTGGGTGTGAGGTAGATCTCGGCCGGAAAAATGGCTCCCGCCGTGGGCACGCTCACGAAGCCAAGCGGCTCCTGCATGGCGACATTGCGGTTCTCGAAATAGATGCGTGCCGAAGACGTGATGCTGCTGTTGAACCAGTACAGGCTGATATTGGTGAGTATCTCGTCCTTGGTGAACTTCTCTTCGAGCCCGAAGCCCGCTGGCAGACTGTGATCGATGTCGCTCCAACCGTGGAATTTCTCGACGATCCAGGAGGCGAGCCCGGCGGGCGAATCATTCAAGGCAACCCCGATAGTCTGGGGCTTGGTGCCTTGAATCTGCTGATAGCCGACTTCATCGAGCATGTAGGCCTGGCGCTGCTCGCGCGCGGCCATCTCGGCCTCAGGCACCTGCTGCGTGAGTGATTGGTCGGCAGGCTGGTTGGCGAGCACGAAATTGGAATGCAGTCCGATCAGGCGCTCAGGATAACGATGCGCATGAATGCGATTGATGATGGCACCCCAGTCGCCGCCCTGCGCGCCATAGCGCTCGTAACCCAGGCGCTGCATCAGCGTGGCCAGCATGTGAGCCATGCGTTCCGGATTGTAGCCGCGCTCGGTCGGCTTGCCAGAGAAGCCGAAGCCGGGCAGCGAAGGCGCCACCACATGAAATGCATCAGCAGGATCACCACCATATAACTCTGGTTGGGTCAGAGGGCCGATGATCTTGCGAAACTCGGCAATGGAGCCGGGCCAGCCATGCGTCAGCAGCAGCGGCATCGCATCAGGGTGAGTGGAACGCTGATGAATGAAATGCACGTCCACGCCGTCGATGGTCGTGATGAACTGATCGAACTCGTTGAGGGCACTTTCCTGCTCGCGCCAGTCGAAGTCGTTCTGCCAGTAATCGATGAGCTCGCGCAGGTAGCTCATGTCGGTGCCATAGTCCCAGCCGGTGCCGGGTATCTGATCGGGAATGCGGGCCAGGGCGAGCCGCACCTTCAGATCGGCGATGTCCGCATCTGGAATGGCGATAGTGAAAGGCCTGATGTCACTCGCGGAATTCTGCGCGTGAGGGCCCGCGGACCACGGCGATGCCAGCAAGGTGATAGACAGGAGAAAGGCACTGCAAAGCTGTGACAGACGCATGGTCGACGCCCCCGTTTCTTGATGTTGCGGCTATGGTGTCACAGGGACGGAAGCGGAAACAACAGCAGATGATCAAAGGGGGCAGGTCAACGGCAATAGTGGCGGAGAGAGAGGGATTCGAACCCTCGATAGGGTATTAACCTATACACCCTTAGCAGGGGTGCGCCTTCAGCCACTCGGCCATCTCTCCAAAAACGCGCGCAATGATAGCATAGATAGTGGGGAATGGCAGAGGCGCGAGGGTTTAATTTCCCGTGTATCAGGCCTGTGACTCCCCGTGTCCGGTATCACGCTCCTTCTGGATTCGTTGGTAGATTTCCTCGCGGTGCACAGCAACATCCTTGGGCGCATTCACACCAATGCGCACCTGGTTGCCCTTCACTCCGAGGACAGTTACCGTCACATCATCACCGACCATCAGGGTTTCACCTATTCGGCGAGTCAGAATCAACATGCTCTTTCTCCTTTCCTTCCTTCGATTTCCTTGCGGATTGTGTCGCGACTACGCACTCATTCTGCCAATTCACGGACGGTGGAAAGGCGAAAAGCCATCAGGCATTGCCTTCTTCGGCCAATCCGAACGCACTGTGCAGTGAGCGCACGGCGAGTTCCAGGTATTTCTCATCGATGACCACGGAAATCTTGATCTCGGACGTGGTGATGATCTGGATATTGATGGACTCGTCGGCCAATGTCTTGAACATCTTGCTCGCGATTCCCGCGTGGGAGCGCATGCCGACACCCACCAGGGATATCTTCGCGATCTTGGTGTCGACGGTGACATCGCGCGCGTTCACGTCCTTGGCTATACGACCGATGATCTGCCGGGTTTGTTCGCAATCGGCACGCTTCACCGTGAAGGTGATGTCGGTAGTGCCGTCTGCCGACACGTTCTGCACGATCACATCAACTTCGATTCCCGCATCACTGACGGGACCGATGACGCGATAGGCGATTCCGGGGACATCTGGCACTCCAGAGACCACGATCTTTGCTTCGTCTCGAGTAAATGCGATCCCGGAGATAATAGGAGCTTCCATTTCGTTCTCTTCCTCCAAACTGATAAGGGTGCCCGGATCATCTTCAAAACTGGAAAGCACACGCAGGGGAACCTTGTACTTGCCAGCGAATTCAACCGACCTGATCTGCAGCACCTTGGCGCCGAGGCTGGCCAGTTCGAGCATTTCTTCAAACGTGATGCTGCGCAGCAGGCGCGCGTCTTCCACCACTCGAGGGTCGGTGGTGTATACGCCTTTGACATCGGTGTAGATCTGGCACTCATCGGCCTTCAAGGCCGCGGCCAGTGCCACAGCGGAGGTATCGGAACCGCCTCGGCCAAGCGTCGTGATGTTGCCTTCTTCGTCGATGCCCTGGAAACCGGCGACCACCACGACACAACCATCGGCAAGTTCCTGACGGATGCGCTTGTCGTCGATCTCGCGAATGCGCGCGCGGGTGTAGGCTTCATCCGTGAGAATGCGGACCTGACCGCCCGTGAAGGAACGCGCCTTGCAGCCACGCTTCTGCAGCGCAATGCTGAGCAGTGCAATGGTGACCTGCTCACCCGTGGCGAGCAGCACATCGGTTTCGCGCGGATCAGGCTGCGTGTCGAGGGCATGCGCGAGCGCCAGCAGACGGTTGGTTTCCCCACTCATGGCAGAGACCACGACAACGATGTCATGACCTTGCTCACGGAACGCGATGATCTTGTTCGCAACAGATTCGATGCGCTCGGTGGAACCTACTGAAGTGCCGCCAAATTTTAGAACGTAAAGTGCCATTTTCCAGGTACGCAGAATTAAAATGGGTGCAGATTAAACAAAATTGCAGTTTCCAATGCAATCGCTATTTCCGGGCGCGCCCCGCCGTTATGACGGCAGTGGCGCACCTCGCCGAACTACTGCAGTCGCGCCTCGACCCAGGCAGGAACCGCCGCCAGACCTGCTGGCAGACCTGCCACATCGGGCCCGCCGGCCATGGCCATTTCCGGTCGACCGCCGCCCTTGCCACCGACATGAGAGGCGACCATGTTGACCAGATCTCCGGCTTTGACGCGCTCGCAGACGTCCTTGCTGACACCCGCCACGATGCTCACCTTGTCGTCCTCGATGCAGGCCAGCACCACGATGGCCGTGCCCAGCTTGTTCTTGAGCTGATCCACGGTTTCACGCAGCGTACGCGCATTGAGACCTTCCACGGACTTGACCAGAACATTCACGCCATTGATGGCCTGGGCGCCACTGCCCATGTCGCTGCCACCGGCACTGGCGAGCTTGATGCGCGTCTGCTCCAGCTCACGCTCCAACGCCTTGTTGCTGCCAATGAGTTGCTGCACTTTCTCCACCAGCGTGTCGGCATTGGTCTTCACCACCTCGCACAACTGCTTGAGCAGAGCTTCCTGCCGCTCGACCAGTGCGAGAGCGCCCTTACCGGTGACGGCCTCGACACGGCGCACGCCTGCGGCCACGCCGGACTCGCTGACAAACTTGAACAGGCCGATGTCGCCCGTGCGCTCCACATGCGTTCCACCGCACAGCTCGGTGGAGAAATCGCCCATGCTGACCACTCGCACTTCGTCGCCGTACTTCTCGCCGAACAGTGCCATGGCTCCCTTGTTCATGGCCTGCTCCATGCCCATGACCTGCTTGCTCACCGGCGAGTTGCGCAGGATCTCGGCATTCACCAGCGCCTCGATCTGCGCCAGCTCGGCAGCGGTCACGGCCGCCTGGTGCGAGAAGTCGAAACGCAGACGATCAGCGGACACCAGCGAGCCCTTCTGCGTGACGTGCGCGCCGAGCAGCTTGCGCAGCGCGGCGTGCAGCAGATGCGTCGCCGAATGATTCAGTGCGATGGCGGCACGATTCTCGGCGGCGACGCTGGCATCGACCTCATCGCCTTCAGCCAGGGTGCCCGAGCGCAGAATGCCCTTGTGAATGAAATGCTCGCCCTGCTTCTGCGTGTCGATGATTTCGAAGACGGCTTCGTTCGCTGCACCGCTGTGGCAGCTGATCAGCCCCTTGTCGCCGACCTGTCCGCCGGACTCGGCATAAAACGGGCTCGGATTGAGAATCAGCAATGCTTCCTCGTTGGCATTGATGGCGCGAACCTGTGCACCATTGCTGTAGATCGCCAGCACGCGGGCCTGACCCTGCAGAGTGTCGTAGCCGGTGAACTGCGTGCCCTGCTCCAGATTGATGACGAGCTTTTCCACGGCATTGAACTGACTCGCCGCACGCGCTTGCTGCTTCTGCACAGCCATGGCGCGCTCGAAGCCTTCCATGTCCAGCGTCAGCTGATGCTCGCGGGCCACATCGGCCGTCAGATCGACGGGGAAACCAAAGGTGTCGTACAGGCGGAATACTGTGTCTCCCGGCACCACGCTGGCGGTCAGCCCTGCAATGGCCTCCTTGAGAATGGCCATGCCGTTCTCCAGAGTGCGGGCAAACTGCTGCTCTTCTTCGCGCAGCACTTTCTCGACGAAGTCCTGACGCGCCTTGAGTTCCGGATACGCGTCGCCCATCTGTTCGACCAGCGCCTGCACCAGACGATAGAAGAAAATGTCCTTCACACCGAGCTGATAGCCATGGCGCACCGCGCGACGAATGATGCGTCGCAGCACATAGCCGCGCCCTTCATTGGAGGGCAGCACGCCGTCGGCCACCAGGAAGGAACAGGAGCGAATGTGATCGGCGATGACGCGCAGAGATGTGTTGTGGGTGTCTGCCGTGCCGGTGATGGCGGCGGCGGCCTTCAGCAGCGCCTGGAACAGATCGATCTCGTAATTGCTGTGCACGTGCTGCAGCACCGCGGCGAGTCGCTCCAGCCCCATGCCGGTGTCGACAGAAGGCTTGGGCAGACGCACCAGCGTCCCGTCAGGTTGACGGTCGAACTGCATGAACACCAGGTTCCAGATCTCGATGTAGCGATCGCCGTCGTCATCGGGACTGCCGGGCGGGCCACCAGCCACTTCCGGGCCGTGGTCGTAGAAGATCTCGGTGCAGGGTCCACAGGGTCCGGTGTCCCCCATGGCCCAGAAATTGTCCTTCTCGCCCAGACGCGACAGACGATCGGCAGGCACCCCCACCTCATTGAGCCAGATGGCGGCGGCCTCGTCGTCCTCGTGGAAGACTGTGACCCAGAGCCTGTCCGCAGGCAGGCCGAGTTCCTTCGTCAGGAATTCCCAGGCGAAGCGGATGGCATCACGCTTGAAGTAGTCACCGAAACTGAAGTTGCCGAGCATTTCAAAGAACGTATGGTGACGCGCGGTGTATCCCACGTTCTCCAGATCGTTGTGCTTGCCACCGGCACGCACACAGCGCTGGGAGGTCGTGGCGCGGTTGTAGGAGCGTACTTCGTTGCCGAGAAACAGGTCCTTGAACTGCACCATGCCGGCATTGGTGAAGAGCAGTGTCGGATCATTGGAAGGCACCAGCGAACTGCTGGCCACGATCTGGTGTCCCTGGGAATGGAAGTACTGCAGAAACTTCTGGCGAATGTCGGCAATTTTCATCGGCTGTTCCAATCAGTGGTTTCTCTCGAAATGGCCCAAAATTATACCCTCTGTGCCGCGGCTTTGCAGGTCAATCTTCAGTGAAGATCGCACGTCCGTCGCTCGACAGCAGGATGGCGATGGCTCGTGTGCAGGGGAAGTGCGCGAGCACGATGGTGGGCAGACTGCACGTGATGAACAGCACCAGCAAAGAGTTGCCGAAGTCGAACGAGTGGAGGGTGGCGGCGAAAGCGAGAACCCGCGGCAGCAGCAGTGTGCCGCTGCGCAGATTGCTCGTGATACCGGCCCGGCGTCATGCGGAGCCGGGCAGGACCGGCACACTCGTTACGCGTCAGATTTCGGCGAACGCGTCGATCATGATCGAAGGCGTGAGAATCTGCGGCAGAATCACCGGCTCCTTGCCTGCGCCGGGATAGAGCAGGTAGAGCGGCACGCTGGGGCGCTGGAAGCGGTCGAGCACCTCGCTGATCTCCGGGTCCTGATTCGTCCAGTCGCCCTTGAGGTAGACGATGTTGCTGTCCTGCATCGCCTGAATGACACGCTCGGAGCTGAGTGTGGTCTGCTCGTTGGCCAGGCAGGTGATGCACCAGGCGGCCGTCATGTTGATGAACACGGGGCGACCGGCGGCCTCCAGCTCGGCGAGGCGGGCGGCTGAGAAAGGCTCATGGATTTCGTCCAACAGCAACTCTTCCCCGTCGGCACTGGCCACCAGAGCACTGGCCTGGCGCGTCTGCAGCAGCGGGGACTGCAGCGCATAGGCCACGATCAGCACCAGCACGACGGCGACAAGGGCATTGGCGGTGCGCCAGAACGGACCGGCCACGCGTCGCTTCTGCAGCAGCCACAGGCCAAAGGCCAGCAGAAGACAGGAACCGACCACCGCTGCCATGCCATTGACGCCGGTCTGATTCCCCAGCACCCACAACAGCCAGAGCACGGTGGCATACATCGGGAAGGCCATGAACTCCTTGAAGGTGTTCATCCACGCACCCGGGCGCGGCATGAAGCGCAGCAGGGCCGGACTGAAGGAGAGCACCAAGAACGGCAATGCCATGCCCAGACCGAGGCACACGAACACCACCATGGCCACCAGCCAGGACTGCGACAGCGCGAAGCCCAGAGCCGCCCCCATGAAGGGCGCGGTGCAGGGGCTGGCCACGATAGTCGCCAGCACGCCGGTAAAGAACGAGCCCTTGTAACCGGTGCTGCCGGCGAGCGAGCTGCCGGCTCCCATGAAGTTGCTGCCGAACTCGTACACCCCTGACAGGCTCAGACCCATCACGAAGAACAGGTAGATCAACAGGGCGACGAACCACGGTGACTGCAGCTGGAAAGCCCAACCCACCGCCTCTCCCCCGGCGCGCAGGGCCAGAAGGATGGACGCCAGCAGCATGAAGGTGACGATGATGCCGGCGGTATAGGCCAGCCCGTGCAGTCGCTGCTGCGCCTGCTCCGCACCGCTGTTCGCGGCGAAACCAAGCACCTTGAGCGAAAGCACCGGGAACACACAGGGCATGAGGTTGAGGATCAGGCCGCCCGCGAGGGCGAACAGCACCACGCTCAGCAGGCCAGGGCCGCCCCCTGACGCGGTGTTGTCCGCACTGCTGGAAGCACTGCTTGCAAGAGCGGTGATGGATGCCAGACTGTCGCTGGTCACGGGCACTGCCCCGACCACATAGCCCTGCGTGCGCCCATCGGCAAAGCCCACGGACAGCAGCCCGGGGATCTGGCCGTTCTCCACCAGGAAACGGCGGGCCTTGGCGTGCGTGATCTGCGCCATGGCTTCCGACAGGGTGACGTCGCGCAGCGGACCGGGCTTGAGGATGCGTTTGCTTTCCGGGAAGAACCACACATCGGTGGCGCCGTCGAACACACTGCCCGCATCCTGGAACGAGAAACTGATGCGCTCACCTGCTTCGGCGAAGAGCGCCTGCACGGCGTGCTGATCGACCGCCAAGGGCTGATTGGCGCGCGTCGTGGCGAAAGCCTGCTGCCAGCGCGGGTCCGCCTCCAGGCTGCTGCCCTCGACAGGCAGGCTCAGGGAGAGCGGGGCTTCGCCCAGGATGCAGATCTCGTCGCAGACCTGCCATTCGGCAAAGACTGAAATATCAAAGGTCGTGGCGGACAGGGTTGCCGGCACGTCAACAGGCACGGCCAGAAAGACTTCGTTCTCGTAGGCGAAGGTGACCAGATCGGAACCGGGGAATGGCAGCCAGGTGGGCGTCGGGAACTGGATCTCGCCGGCCACGGCCCCTTCGGGCAGCTGCCAGCTGGTCAGACGGGTCGCCTCGCCGCTGTCGCCCTGCCAGCGCGAGTAGGTGTGCCAGTGCTCGGTGGGCGTCAGACGCAGGGCCAGCCAGAGTGTCTCGCCCGGCACGACATTGCGACTCTCGGAAATCAGCTCGACCTCGATTTCCTCGCCCTGGAACACCTGGGCCTGACCGAGGGCTGGCAGGACCAGCAAGACGGCGGTGGCCAGAAAGGCTTTGAATGGCTTGTGCATTGTCACTCTCCTGGGTCTGCATGCTGCTGACATGACCGCATTCTAGCCGCGGTCGAGGCACTGCGACGGCTGTTTCTTGTGACTAAAGGTAACACTAGTCCTGCACGGGCTCCAGCTGATCGATGACCAGCTGGAGGGCGCGCTGACCGCGAAACTCATTCACATCCAAGCGATAGACTGCACGAATCCTGGACGCGTTACAGCAGCGCCAGAACTCGCCGTCGACATTGAAGGCAATGGCGTCCAGCGGGCGCTGGGGCCGGCCCGGCAAACCCAGCAACAGCTTGAGGTGTCGCTCGCCCAGAAGTCGCTGCTGCAGCACCACGAATTCGCCGTCAAAGCTCGGCTCCGGGAAACCCTGCCCCCAGGGGCCGGCCTCACGCAGCAGCTCGGCGGTGGCCAGTGTCAGCTCGTCCGCCTCCACCTCGCCGTCCGTGAGGATGCGCGCCTGCAGGGCATCCTCACTCAACTGCGCCGCCACCAGTTCGGCAAAAGCCTGACTGAAGCGCGGGTAATCGCACTCGCGCAGACTCAGCCCGGCCGCCATGGCATGGCCGCCGAAGCGACTGATCAGCCCGGGATTGCGCGTCGCCAGCGTGTCGAGCACATCGCGGATGTGCAGTCCGGGGATGGAGCGCGCCGAGCCCTTGAGCTGAGGCTCCCCGTTCTCATCGGCACCGGCCCGGGCGAAGGCGATCACCGGCCGGTGCAGGCGTTCCTTGATGCGCGCCGCCAGAATGCCGATGACGCCCTGATGCCATTGCGGGTGGAACAGACACACGCCGGCCGGCGCGGCATCCGGCGCAATCTCCAGCGCTTCCAGCTCCTGCAGCGCCTGATCGCGCATGTCCTCCTCGATGCTCTTGCGCTGCTGGTTCATCTCATCCAGCTGCTGCGCGATCCGCATGGCACGCGCCGGGTCGTCACACAGCAGACACTCAATGCCGAGTGCCATGTCGTCCAGCCGCCCGGCGGCATTCAGCCGAGGCCCGGCCGCAAAGCCGAGATCGCTGGCCTGCAGCGACGCCAGGGAGCGCTTGCCGAGTGCCAGCAGCGCCAGAATGCCGGGACAGGCCTTGCCCGCCCGAATGCGCTTGAGCCCTTCGTTCACCAGGATGCGATTGTTGCGATCCAGGGGCACGACATCGGCCACCGTGCCCAGCGCCACCAGGTCCAGGAACGCGGCCAGATTGGGTTCGGCAATACCCAGCTGAACGAACCAGCCCGCGTCGCGCAGCGCACTGCGCAAGGCCGCCATGACATAGAACACGACGCCAACGCCGGCCAGCGCCTTGCTGGGAAAGTGACAGGCCTTCTGATTGGGGTTGACGATGGCATCCGCCTCGGGCAACTCCCTGCCGGGCAGATGGTGATCGGTGATCAGCACCTGCATGCCGAGCGCCCGGGCCGCCCTGACGCCTTCCAGACTGGAAATGCCGTTGTCCACGGTCAGCAGCAGATCGGGCGCCTTGCCGCGGGCAAGCTCGACGATCTCGGGAGTCAGGCCGTAGCCGTATTCGAAACGGTTGGGCACGATGTAGTCGACGTGAGCGAAGCCCATGGCGCGCAGTGCCCGCAGCGCCAATACGCAGCTGGTGGCGCCGTCGGCATCGAAGTCGGACACGATGAGGATGCGGCGCTGCGCGGGCAGCTGGACCATGAGCAAGGCGACGGCGGCGTCGATGCCATGCAGGGCGGCGGGCGGCAGCAGATACTGGAAATCCAGCGCGCGTTCGTCTTCGCGCAGCACCTGCCGGGCGGCGAGCACCCGCCGCAGCAGCGCGGGCACTGCCAGCGCGCTCTGCCCTGCTGCACTCGACTCACGGCGCCGGATCAGCATGCTCACAGATGGCGTTGCACGAAGTCCGTGACGGCGCCCAAAGCATTGTCGAGCACAGCATAACGCTCTTCGCGCTCGAACAGATCGCGCATATGCGGCGGCAGTTCCGGCGACTCCAGCCCGGCACGCTGCACGGCGTCGCTGAACTTCACCGGATGGGCTGTGGCCAGGGTGATCATCGGCACGGCCGTGTCGGGATTGCAGTCACGCGCAGCCTTGATGCCGATGGCTGTGTGCGGGTCGACAAGGAACTGGGACTGCTCGTATACCTCGCGGATCACGGCACAGGTCTCGTCGTCACTGACACGGGCACTGGCGAAAATCTGGCGCGCCTGCTGCCACAGCGCCGGGTCCACACCGCGGGCGGCCTCGGTCGGGTCGGTCATGAAGCGCGCGAGCGCCTTGCCATCGCGCCCGAACAGATCGAACAGGTAGCGCTCGAAATTGCTCGAGACCATGATGTCCATGCTGGGCGTCAGCGTGTGCTGCAGTGGCGATTGAGAATAGTCGTTCCTGTGCATGAAGCGATGCAGGATGTCGTTGCTGTTGGTGGCGATGATCAGCTGCTTGACGGGCAGCCCCATGCGCATGGCCAGATAGCCTGCGTAGATGTCACCGAAATTGCCGGTGGGCACCGAGAAGGAGACCGGCCGATGCGGCCCGCCCAGCGCGAGTGCGGCGTAGAAGTAGTAGACGATCTGCGCCATGATGCGCGCCCAGTTGATCGAGTTCACCGCCACCAGCTGACGACCGGGCGGCAGAAACGACTGGTCGCCAAACGCCGATTTCACGATGCGCTGGCAGTCGTCGAAATTGCCGCGCACTGCGATATTGTGAACATTGCTGCCCGGCACCGTGGTCATCTGCCGGCGCTGCACTTCCGACACGCGCTGATGCGGGTGCAGGATGAAGATGTCGACGTTCTCGCAGTGACGACAGCCTTCCAGCGCGGCGGAGCCGGTGTCACCCGAGGTAGCGCCGAGAATCACCACCTTCTGATTGTTGCGAGTGAGCACGTGGTCCAGCAGATTGCCCAGCAATTGCAGCGCAAAATCCTTGAACGCGAGCGTGGGCCCGCTGTACAGCTCCAGCACCCATTCGTTGTGACCGAGCTGGCGCAGCGGAGCGACGGCCTTGTGGGCAAAGCCGGCATAGCTCTTGTCGATCAGGCCACGCAGCGTGACGGAATCGATTGCGCCGTCGACGAAAGGCGTGATCACCTGATGCGCCAATGCGGGGTAATCCAGCCCGGCCCAGGAGGCGATCTGCGCCTGACTGAACTGAGGCAGTGACTCGGGGACATACAGGCCGCCGTCTGGCGCCAGTCCGGTGAGCAGAACCTGTTCGAAGGTCTGAGCGGGCGACTGCCCGCGTGTGCTGATGTATTTCATGCTGCGTGCCTGCTTGAAGTCGTGTTCATCAATTGCCGTCGCCGTCGAAAAGCTCCACGCGAATGCGGGTGATGCGCTCGACCACTTCCGGCAGTACCTCGATGGCCGCGATGGCCTTGTTCATGTTGCTTTCCTGCACCTTGCCGGTCAGCAGAACCACGGGCACGATCACCTCGCCGGTTTGTGCGGCATCCGGCTCTTTCTGGATCAGGGCCTCGATGTTGATGCTGTGCTGCATGAGGATCTGCGACAGGTGCGCCATGACCCCGATCCTGTCGCGCACGGAAATGCGCAAATAGTACTCGCTCTCGATGTCCTCGATCTTCAGGATGGACAGATCATCACGCAGACTGGCGAAAGAGAGCGCCGGCACGGAGGCAGGACGCACAGCCTCGCCACTGCCATAGCTGCGCACGATGTCGATGAGGTCTGCCACCACGGACGAGGCCGTGGCCTTGGCACCCGCTCCGGGGCCGTAGTAAAGCGTGGACCCCGCGGAGTCCCCCTTCACCACCACGGCATTCATCACACCATTGACGTTGGCGATCAGCTTCTGCGAGGAAATCAGCGTGGGATGCACGCGCATCTCGATGCCGGCGGCCGTCAAGCGAGCAATGCCCAGATGCTTGATGCGATAGCCCAGCTCTTCGGCATAGCTCACATCCGCCGTGGTGACCTTGCTGATGCCTTCGGTGTAGACCTTGTCGAAACTCAGGGCAATGCCGAAGGCATTGGACGCGAGGATGGTGAGCTTGTGCGCCGCATCGATGCCTTCCACGTCGAAGGTCGGGTCGGCCTCGGCATAGCCCAGCGCCTGCGCCTCCTTGAGCACGTCCTCGAAACTGCGGCCCTTCTGTGCCATCTCGGTCATGATGAAATTGCCGGTACCATTGATGATGCCGGCCAGCCACTGGATCGAGTTGGCCGCCAGGCCTTCGCGCAGCGCCTTGATGATGGGAATGCCGCCGGCCACTGCGCTTTCGTAGGCCACGATCACGCCACGGCGGCGGGCGGCGGCGAAGATCACATTACCGTGCACGGCGATGAGTGCCTTGTTGGCAGTCACGACGTGCTTGCCATTCTCGATGGCACGCAGAATCAGGGAGAGAGCCGGCTCGGTGCCGCCGAGCACTTCCACGAGGATGTCCACAGCCGGATCATCGGCCACGGCAAACACGTCCGAGCTGTACTGCACGCCGGTGTAGTCGTAGTCAGGGTTGCGGCGACGTGAAGCAACGTGGGTCACTCGCAGCGTGCGACCGAGTCTGCGCCCCAGCTCTTCCTGCTTGGACTGCAACAGGGTCAGGGTGCCGCCTCCGACTGTGCCCAAGCCACAGATACCGACGTTGAATTGCTGTTTGCCTGCTGCTTCTGCGCTCTGTTTCAAGACCTGTCCTCGTAGCCTGACGTGAAAAACGGCGCCCATTGTACTCAAAAACACGCACGAAAAAGCAGCCACTTCGCGGCCTGGCGCGGCGAAGTGGCATGGCGAGCGGTAGGAATACGGGCGGTGGGCTTACTGGCCGAAAACGGCGCCTGCCAGCTGGGCCGGCTCTAGATACCCGGGAATCACGGTGCCGTCCTGCAGCACCAGCGCCGGCGTGCCGGAGATGCCGATGCGGTTGCCCAGATTGTAGTGACGCAGCACGGGGTTGTCGCAGTCGCGATTCGGCAGGTTCTGCCCATTCTTGGCCTGCGTCAGGGAGCGCTTGCGGTCATCCGAGCACCACACGGAAATCATCTTCGGATAGGCTTCGGAGGCTTCGCCGCCCCGCGGATAGGCGACGTAACGCACCTGAATCCCGAGATCGAGAATGGCCTCGATGTCGCCATGCAGCTTGCGGCAATAGGCGCAGTCGACGTCGGTGAACACGGTGATCGATGCCTTCGTCTGCTCAGGGGTGAAGATCACCATCTCGTCTTCAGGCACTGCGGCGACCCACGCGGCGATCTGCTTCTGGCGGGCAGCGGCGGAAAGATTCACGAGCCCGGTCTCGGTGGCCTGGAACAGATCCCCGGTCACCAAGTGTTCGCCGGTGCGATCGGAGAACAGCTTCTCGCCGGAATCCAGCTCGACTTCGATAAGGCCATCAAAGGAGGTCTCGTTGATGGCGACAATCTGCAATGGCGCTCCCGTCGCCGCCGTCAGGGAGGCGGTCAGGCGGTTCTTGAGCTCTTGCGCCCACTCGGGAATGGCGGCGTCCTGCGCGAAGGACATGGAGGACAGACTGCCGGCGAGCAGCGCCAGCGTGAAGCAACGACGGAACGAGATCTTCATGAGCACAGGCCCTCGAAGGCAAGTGTGAATGGAGGCAAAGGTATCACAGGCGGCTTTTCGCTCGCCAATGAAAAAAGGGAGACACGCGAACGCTCTCCCTTGTTTCAGGCTGCCAGAGCCCGCTGCATGCAGCGGTGCTGAATCAGCTTGATTTCTTTTCCAGCTTCTCGGTGATGCGGGCTGCCTTGCCGGACAGGTCGCGCAGGTAGTAGAGCTTGGCCTGACGCACGTCGCCGCGACGTTTCAGCGTGATGCTGTCGAGCATGGGGCTGTAAGTCTGGAAAGTACGCTCGACGCCCACCCCGTGAGAGATCTTGCGCACGGTGAAGGAGGAGTTCAGCGCGCGATTGCGGATGCCGATGACCACGCCTTCGAAAGCCTGCAGACGCTCACGGTCGCCTTCCTTGATCTTCACTTGCACGACGACGGTGTCACCGGGACTGAACTCCGGGATCTCCTTGCTCATCTGTGCCTGCTCAACCATCTGAATGATCTTGTTCTTGCTCATTGCCTTGCTCCCGGGTGCGAGGGCCACGCGTCAGCGCTGCGCCTCGTAATCATCAATAAATTGTTCCAGCAAACTCTTCTGCTCGTTGTCGAGCGTCATTCCTTCCAGCAGATCCGGTCGCTTCAGCCAGGTTGCCCCGAGGCTTTGCTGCAATCGCCATCTGCGTATCTCTTCGTGGTTGCCGCCGGTCAGCACCGCCGGCACTGCCTGACCGCGAAACTCCTGTGGCCGCGTGTACTGCGGGCAATCCAGCAGGCCATCCGCGAACGAATCGGCCTGGGCAGAGCCTTCATGCCCCAGCGCGCCGGGCTGGTAGCGAATGACGGCATCCATCATGACCATGGCTCCCAGTTCGCCGCCGCTCAGGACAAAGTCCCCGACCGACCACTCTTCGTCGATCTCGCTCTGCAGCACACGCTCGTCGATGCCCTGGTAGCGGCCGCAGACGAGGACCATCGCGCTGCGCCTGGCCAGTTCCTCCACCCCGCGCTGATCGAGCCGCCGTCCCTGGGGTGACAGGTAGATCACGACCGGCGTTTCACCTTCCTCATTCAGCGCTGCCTTTGCCGCGCCGATGGCAGCAGCCAATGGCTCCGTCTTCATCAACATGCCGGGGCCGCCCCCGAACGGGCGATCATCCACGGTGCGGTGACGGTCGAAGGTGAAATCCCGCGGATTCCAGCTGCGCACTGTCACGATGCCTTCGCGACACGCCCGCCCCGTGATGCCATGCTGGGTGACGGCGGCGAACATCTCCGGAAGCAGCGTGACTATGTCGATCTTCACGCCCTGCCCCCTTGCGCCGCGTCAGGCCAGATACTCCGGCTCCCAGTCGACCACAATGCACTTGTCATCACGACTCACCCGATGCACGACTCGCTGCGGCAGGTAGGGGATCAGACGTTCCCGACCATCGATGCTGCCCTTGCAGGGCTTCACCACCAGCACATCGTTGGCACCGGTTTCCAGCAACTTGGCGACATTCCCCAGCCACTGACCGGCCAGAGTCTCGACACGCATGCCGATCAACTCGTGCCAGTAGAAATCATCCGGATCGAGGGCCGGCAGCTGATCGCGCGTCACTGCCAGTTCCACACCGGCCAGCAACTTGGACTGATCCGGGTCGTCGTACCCGGCGAAGTGGGCGATCAGCCCCTTGCCATGCACCTTGCAGTCATCCATCTCGAAGGGCTGCCACTCACCGCCGATGCGGGCAAGCAGATGCTGGTAATCAAGAATGTTGTCCTGCGGATCCGTATAGGAAATCAGCTTCACCCAGCCCTTGATGCCGTAGAGGCGCCCGATGCGCCCGATGGTCACCAGTGACTGTGGGTCAAGACTCATGCCTTCAGGCTGCGGTGGTGGCCGCAGACGAGGCTTCCTTCACCAGAGCAGCAACGCGCTGGCTGGCCTGTGCGCCATTGCCGGACCAGTACTGCACGCGATCCAGGTTGATGCGCAGACGCTCTTCCTTGCCACGGGCAACGGGATTGAAAAACCCGATGCGCTCGATGAAACGGCCATCACGGGCGTTGCGCTGATCGGCAACGGTGATGTAGTAGAACGGCTTCTTCTTGGCACCGGCACGAGCCAGTCGAATAGTGACCATAAACGTAAGCTTCCTGAGTTAGGCATCCAAACAAAAAAACTGACATGACCTCAAGCACTTGCACCGTGTACCCACCGAGAGCGGGCGACCATTGAAGTGCGGAGGCCGGAAAAAGGCAGGCATTCTATGTGAATAACTGCGCAGATGGAAGAAAACTTTGGAGAAATTCCCCTGTGATCAGACCGCTAGAAGCGAGGCGGACCGCCGGCCCCGGGGAATCCGCCCGGTCCGCGCATGCCACCCAGCCCGCGCATCATGTTCGCCAGCCCGCCACTCTTCATCTTCTTCATGACCTTCTGCATCTGCTTGTGCTGCTTGAGCAGACGGTTCAGGTCCTGAATGTCCGTGCCCGAACCCAGCGTGATGCGACGCTTGCGCGAGCCGTTGAGAATGTCGGGGTTCATGCGCTCCTTCATGGTCATGGAATTGATGATGGCCTCCATGCGGCGGAACAGCGAATCGTCCACCATCTTTGCCGCCCCCGGCGGCAGAGCGCCCATGCCGGGCAGCTTGTCCATGATGCTGGCCATGCCGCCCATGTTCTGCATCTGCTTGATCTGCTCGCGGAAGTCCTCCAGATCGAAGCCCTTGCCCTTCTTGATCTTGCTGGCGATGCGCTCGGCCTTCTCGCGATCCACCTTGCGTTCGACTTCCTCGATCAGCGAGAGCAGGTCGCCCATGCCCAGGATGCGGGTGGCGATACGATCGGGGTAAAACGGCTCCAGGGCATCGGACTTCTCGCCCACACCGATGAACTTGATCGGCTTGCCGGTGATTTGGCGCACGGACAGCGCGGCACCGCCACGCGCGTCACCATCGGCCTTGGTGAGGATCACGCCCGTGAGGGGCAGCGCATCATTGAACGCCTTGGCAGTGTTGGCCGCATCCTGGCCCGTCATGGCGTCCACCACGAACAGGGTTTCCACCGGATTCAGGACGGCGTGGAGCTGGCGGATCTCCGCCATCATGTCCTCGTCGATGGCCAGACGGCCAGCAGTGTCGACGATCAGCACGTCCATGAACTTGCGCTTGGCGTCCTTCAAGGCCGCTTCCACGATGGCGCGCGGTGTTTCCCCCACGCTGCTGGGGAAGAATTCCACCCCGACATCGGCCGCCAGCGTCTGCAGCTGAGCAATCGCGGCAGGACGGTAGACGTCGGCGCTGACTACCATGACGCTCTTCTTCTGATTCTGCTTCAACCACAGCGACAGCTTGGCCACCGTGGTGGTCTTGCCGGCGCCTTGCAGACCGGCCATCAGGATGATGGCGGGAGGCTGGGCACGCAGGTTCAGGGATTCGTTGGCCACGCCCATGACGGCTTCGAGTTCGGCCTGGACGATCTTGATGAAGGCCTGGCTGGGACTCAGGCTCTGCGACACTTCCTGGCCGACAGCCCGCTGACGCACCCGCTCGATGAAACCCTTGACGACCGGCAGCGCCACATCGGCTTCGAGCAGGGCCTTGCGCACTTCGCGCAGCGCGTCCTGGATGTTGTTGTCGGTCAGTGTCCCCTTGCCGCTGATCTTGCGCAGGGCACCGGAAAGTCGTTCGGTCAGGCTTTCAAACATAGATCACGTCCGTCTGGTGGTGTTCATCTCGCCGTGGGTGAAACGCAGAGTGCGCGCGATTATAGCCAGATACGCCACTGCGTTGACAGCCGCGACTCGGCGGAAAATATCACTTCAACGCCCCAGCCCCCTTGTGAGAAACTTTCGCGCCAAGAGGCGCCCCGATGCACCCCCGCATCCGCCGCAGTGCCAGAGATACCCATGCAGCCAAGTACCATCGCCGGAGTCATCGCGATCCTGTTCTACGTCAGCAGTCTGGTTTTCCAGGCTCGATTGCTGCGTGCCCGCATGCAGGAAAGCGGCACTCATCGCACCGTGTTCGTGCTGGGAGTGCTGGCAGTGATCTCGCACGCCCTGAGCGCTGGGGGGGTCATTCACAACGGAACCGGCTATCACTTCGGCATCGTCGAGATCAGCACCCTGATCTGCGCAGCCATCTCGCTGCTGGTGCTCGTCAGCAATCTGCGCAAGCCGCTGGGCATCCTGCTCATGGGCCTGTTTCCACTGGCGATCGTGGCCATCCTGGCCTCGCTGCTGATTCGCAGCAGCTACCCTCCCCGCCCCCTGGAGGCCGGGCTCGCAGGACACATTCTGCTGTCGATTCTCGCCTACAGCCTGTTCACTATCGCGGCACTGCAGGCCGGCTTCCTGGCCTTCCAGAATCACCAGCTGCGCCACCATCACGCGGCCAGCGTGATCCGCCGCTTCCCGCCCCTGCAGGACATGGAAGCCTTTCTCTTCGAGCTGCTGTGGGTGGCGCAGGGACTGCTGACACTGGGCATCATGGCCGGCTTCGTGTTCGTCGAGGACATGTGGGCGCAGGGGCTGCCGCACAAGACCGTGTTCTCCCTGCTGGCCTGGGGCGTGTTCTGCGTGCTGCTGTGGGGCCGCCATCAACTCGGCTGGCGCGGCACCACGGCCATCCGCTTCACCCTGTCCGGCTTCGGCCTGTTGATCCTGGGCTTCTACGGCTCCAAGTTCGTGCTGGAATACATCCTCGCCTGATACGCCGCGGACGCGCGCAGCAAGTGGGGCGCGTCCATCTCGACAGGCTGCAGATTCTGCAAGCGCCCCCAGCGCACCACGCAAGGCTCGCTCCCGCCCTGCAAAGCCAGGGCCACCAGATGCCGGCCGGCGAGTGACCATTGCCAGAACTGCCAGGCATCATCCCCCTCGTGCGCCATCGACAACGGCACAATGCCTGAGGCAGCGTCCAGCGTGAAGCCTACCCGTCGCAGCCCCCGGGCCAGCCCCTCCCCCGTCGCCTTCACGCAGGCTTCCTTGAGCGTCCACAACTCCAGGAAGCGCTGCTGCCGCTGGTGCACCGACAGGGCCTCCAGCACCGCCACTTCTTCGGGCTGGAAATAGCGACGCGCCAGGGCCAGGGCATCGGCCTGGCGCTGCAGGGCCTCGACATCCACGCCCACGCGCCCGTCAGCCGACAGCGCCACAATGATCTCGTCATCAGTGTGCGCCACATTGAAGGAAAGGGATGTTGCATCGAGGGACCCGGCCAACTCCGGGCGCCCATGGGCGGAACGCGTGAAACGCCAGTCCTGAGGCGCTACGGCAGGCATCCAGCGGCTCAGCGCCACGCGCAATGCGGCACGCGCCAACACATGGCGATCGCGCGTGGCAGCGTCTGTGAGCGCATTCAGATGAGACAGTTCCTGGGGCGAGAGCAAGCTCGTCTGCGCTGCCACATCCTGGCCGTGCTGCGGCACTTGCCACAGCTGCACGCCGCTCGGCATCAGCGCTGTGCTCATGTTGCGGAGCCTTCGACGACAGACGCGGCCGACAGCACACAATTGCGCCCCTGTCGCTTGCCTTCGTGCTTCTGCAAATCTGGATAAAAACTCTCCAGCAGAAATGCCGCACAAGCGCTTGTGCCTGGCATAGTACCAATACGAATTTTCGCTGCACCACTGCGCTGCACCTCGTCAATCAAGCCGAACAGGCGAGTCATACAACGTGCAAGGCTTTGCGGGACCCGCTCTAAACCAAGCCTGAGAATGCAAGCCTTAAGGCCTGCCACCCAGTCGAGCTGTCCACGACGATTGGCCAGCTGCGTGAGCGGGTCTGTATGCGCCTGACGGCGCAGCTGCATCGCCACGTTTTTCATCTGCGCCGGGGCATTCACGAGCACGAACGTGGCGGCGGGCACCAGCAGCAGGAGCGTGACCACCAGGGGACTCAGCCAGCGCTGCAGACCCGCATAGTGAATCGCGAAGAAGAGCCAGAACACCACGCCAAAAACGACGCCGAGATAGACGAGACGCTGGAACGCCAGCTGCCATGCCAGAGTGGTGCCGATATTGGCCAGCAACTCACGCAGGGTCCAGACGGCAAAACTGCAGAGCACACCGAACCAGAGCATGGAGGTACGGTCGACGAGCTTGTCGCGACTGCCGATGGCCAGCGCAAGTGCCAGCAGACTCGCCAGCAGATAGAGATGGTTGATCGCCGGAAACTGGAACGCCATGGATGCCGCCTCAGCCCAGCAGATCGTACTTGCGCAGATAGCCACGCAACTGGTGATAACTCATCTGCAGGAACTCGGCCGCCTTGCGTTGATTGAACTGGGAGCGCTTCATCGCCTGCTTGAGCAGCTCGATCTCGTGCTGCTGCACGTGGGTCACGAAGTCCAGGGTGTCCAGCTCGCTCAGATCCGGCGCCCCGGACGTCGCGGCGTCGGCAGACGCGGCAGCGGGCTGTGCCGGTGCCGCAGGAGCGCTCGGCCGGTAGGGCGACTCGAACGGGTTGAACACCAGATGACTGATGGGTTTTTCGGGGCTCTGATAGACCGCGCGTTCCACCACGTTCTTCAGTTCGCGCACATTGCCGGGCCAGGTGTGAGTCTGCAGCATGCGCTGCATGTTGGGGCTGAAGCCATGGAAATAGTCACCGCCCAGCTCCTTCACCATGCCGACGGCGAAGTGCTCGGCCAGCACCAGGATGTCCTCCACGCGCGCGCGCAAGGGCGGCAGCGTGATGACATCGAAGGCGAGTCTGTCCAGCAGGTCCTCGCGGAAACGGCCGCGCCGGGCCAGGCTCGGCAGGTCCTCGTTGGTGGCCGCCACGAGGCGCACATCCACCTTCAGGGTCTGATTGCCTCCCAGGCGTTCGAACTCGCCGTACTCGATGACCCTCAGGATCTTCTCCTGCACCGGCAGCGCGGTGTTGGCCAGCTCGTCCAGGAACAACGTGCCGCCATCGGCGCGCTCGAAGTAGCCCTTCTTCTGCGACGTGGCACCGGTGAAGGCGCCGGTCTCGTGACCGAAGAGCTGGGACTCCAGCAGCGTCTCGCTGACGGCCGCGCAATTGATCTTGAGGAAGGCCTGCTGCCAGCGCCTGGAGAGAAAGTGCAGGCGTGCGGCGATCAGCTCCTTGCCCGTGCCGCGTTCGCCGACGATCAGCACCGGCTTGCGCAGGGGGGCCACGCGCGACACATGCTCCTGCATCTCGAGAAAGCTCGCCGATTCCCCGATCATGCGAGGCGCGGACGCATCAGAAGGCATGGCAGACTCCAGCAGAAGGATTTCGCCGAAAGTACCACCAAGTGAGCAATTTCACCACGCGCAAACGGGTGGTCGGCAAGGCAGATGCTTTTAATCATTGCAATTCAACAGGTTGGAGAGATTACCAAGACTGGCACAGAAGCTGCTTTGTTGCAGTCATTCGCCAATCCCACACACTCAACGAAGGAATCCAGACCATGAGCATCTTTTCGCGCCTGACCGACATCATCAATGCCAACATCAGCGCCCTGCTCGACAAGGCCGAGAACCCGGAAAAAATGATCCGCATGGTCATTCAGGAGATGGAAGAGACCCTGGTGGAAGTGCGCAGCGGCACCGCCAAGGTGATCGCCGAGAAGAAGACCCTGCACCGCCGCGCCGAACAGCTGCGCCGCCAGGCGGACGACTGGCAGAGCAAGGCGGAGCTCGCCATGAGCAAGGACCGCGAGGACCTGGCCAAGGCCGCCCTGGTGGAACGTGCCGGCGTGCTGGCCACGGTGGAACTGCTCGACAGCGAGATGCTCAAGCTGGACGAGACACTCGACAAGCTCAGTCACGAGATTGACTTGCTGCAATCCAAGCTCAACGACGCCCGGGCACGGCAGAAGACCATCGTCATGCGCACCACCGCCGCCCAGTCCCGGGTGGACGTGAACCGCCAGCTGCACAACTACAGCATCGACAGCGCGATGAACAAGTTCGAGTACTACGAAAAGAAGATTGACCTGATGGAAGGCCAGGTGGAAAGTCTGAGCCGCGAGGGCAAGGGCCTGCACAGCGAATTCGAGGAACTGGCACGCCAGGAAAAGATCGAGCAGGAACTGCAGGCCATCAAGACCAAACTCAACAAGTAAGCCGCGACGGGACTCAGGCAATGGAATTCTTCGAATTTGTCATCGTGCTGGTGGGCATGGTGGGCGGCTTCATCACCGTCTGGACGTTCATTCTCTACCAGCGCAAGGAAAAGAAAGTGCGGCTCTCCACCGAGACCGAGTACGACATCCGTGAACTCTCAGCCATCGCCCGTTCGCTGAGCACCCGGATCGACACGCTGGAAGCCATTCTCGATGCGGAAGTGCCCACCTGGAGAGAGCAGCATGAACCCCCGCAACAGGCCCTTTGAGCTGAACCAGCAGCGCAAGCGCTTCCTGGGCGTGTGCGCCGGGCTGGCGGACTACATGGACGTGCCTGTCGTGCTGGTGCGCGTCATCGTCGTGCTGGCCTGCATCACCTGGCCCACGCTGGTGCTGGTGTACTTCGTCGCCTACTGGTGGGTGAAGCCGGACGGCAACGGCAAGGTGCGCTCTTATCTTTCCGCCAGCCGCACAGCCGAGCATTTCCGCTCGCTCAACTACCGCAAGACGCTGTATCGCGGCCGGGACGTGAAGGTGGCCGGCGTGTGCAGCGGCATCGCCGAGTATCTGGAACTGCGCGCCCGCACGGTGCGCATCCTGGCCGTGCTGTCGTTCTTCATCGCCGGCCCGTTCACCTTCTTCGTCTACGGCGTGCTGTGGATCGCGCTGGAGAAGGCGCCACAGGACGTCATGGGCGTTGCCAGCCGCCGCCCAAGGGACAGCCGTGAGGACGACGGCGGGATCGATTCGACGCAGCAGCAGGCGGACCGCCGTGCCGACCGGCAGGCCGACAACGCCATGTCCGTGCGCGAATGTGCCGCCGCCCTGCAAGGGGTAGAGGCCCGCCTGCGCGATGTGGAGGCGTTCATCACCTCGCGCCGCTTCCGTCTGCACTGCGAGATCAAGCGCATCTGAACCGGTTTGCCTGCGCTCCCGTTCATCCCCGCTCGCGGGGGCGCAGGCCTCTTCCCGGCTTCAGGGCAAGCGGCTACACTCCGGGCACTGTCCGCTCACCAGCCGAACCTGGATTGCCCACCCGATGCCCGCATTCAAGCCGTTTCTGCACGCCAGCCTGTTCTGTCTCGCCAGTGCCGCTGCGCAGGCACAGACAGGTGAATCCCTGCAACGCCTGCCCGCCGACGTGCTGGATGTACGAGCGCCCAGTGAACGGGTCACGGGCACCCCCGGCACCATGCGCATCACCGATCGCAGCTGCCGCGCCCTGCCCCTCGACGATGTGCGACGCCGCATTGTCGACACCGCCGTGCAGGAATGGGCCTGGTTCGGCCATGGCGTCGACGAACAGCCCCGCGCCGAGCCATCCTCCCAGCCCATGCCGCGCGGGGCCTTCGCCCGCTTGAGTGCCGGCGAGAGCACTCGGCTCGCCAGCACCATCGCCGGTTACTGGGCGGCCACGCCGGACAGCGACTGGATCCTGCAGCGCCAGAACGCCAACTGGAACACCGAAGGCACCGGCGCGCGCTGGCGTGATGCCTGGTCGGCCGCCTTCATCTCCTGGGTCATGTGCGAAAGCGGCATCGGCGAGACTGCCCAGTTCCGCCGCGCCATCGCCCACCACACCTACATCGATCAGGCCATCCGCGCCAGCGACGGCCGCGACACGCGGGCCGTGTTCACCGCCCACGACCCGGGCGAGGCCGAGATCATGCCCGGGGATCTGCTGTGCCGAGGCAGCCGCCCGGCCTACCGCAGCCTGGCCGAGCGCCGCGCCCAGCTGGGCGCCGGCGCGCGCACGCACTGCGACATCGTGGTGAAGGTCGACCCGCAAGCCATGAAAATCATGGTGATCGGCGGCAATGTGCGCAGCTCGGTGCGCATGAAGGTGATGCACGCGGTGCAGGACGAGGGGGAAAGTCTGCGGCCGCTGTCCGACAACGGCCGCGCCCTGTTCGCGCATCTCAAGCTGCAGGCGCCCGCCATCGCCCTCGACGCGCTAGACACCACGCCGACCATGCAGGCGCGGCAGTGCGAGGCGCCGCTGCCCGGGCAGATCGCCGCTGTTCGCCGCTCTGCCGCGGCAACCTGTTGAATCTGAACCAATGAAATTCTGCCAACATTGTGCAGCACCCGTGGTGCACCACATCCCGCCGGGGGACGACAAGCTGCGCTACTGCTGCCTGCAGTGCGACGTCGTGTTCTACGAGAACCCGCGCAACATCGTCGGCACATTGCCCGTGCTGGGCGATCGCGTGCTGCTGTGCCGCCGCGCCATTGAGCCGCGCTACGGCCTGTGGACGCTGCCTGCGGGATTTCTGGAAAACGGGGAAACGACTTTGCAGGGCGCGATTCGCGAGACGCTGGAAGAAGCCGGCGCCGTCGTGCTGCCTGAAGATTGTTCGCTCTACACGCTGTTCAATCTGCCCGACATCAATCAGGTCTATTTCTTCTTCCTGGCGACGCTGCGCCACGAGGATTTTCACCCTGGCGTCGAAAGTCTTGAAGTGGCGCTGCTGCGCGAAGACGAGATTCCGTGGGATGAACTGGCCTTCTCCGTGGTCCGCGTCACGCTCGAGCAGTATTTTGCCGACCGTCGTGACACCCGCTTCCCCGTGAGGATGTTCGATCTTCGACATACGCCGCAGCGACAGCTGCAGGCCACGCTGACAAGTTCCTCCTCCGCCAGCGACAGCATCATTCCCGTGCCTGCCGCCAGCTGAGGCCTTGGCAAAGAGCAGCTTCGCCAGAGCGCAGTGCGCGCCAGCCCACGCGACTCAGGGTGCGGCGCCAGCGGGCTGCAGCAGGAGTTCGCGATTGCGCTGCAGCAGTGCCTCGATGCTGGTGGCCGGACGCCCGGTGAGGGTGGCCACCGCATCGCTGGTGACGGCAAACGAGGCAAACCCGGCGATGGCGCCGCTGGCCTGCGGCTCGCCGCCCAGCCCGCGCACGATCTCCACCGGCCTGCCGGTGACTTCGCTGGCGATGCGCGCGATGTCGCTGCGCAGCACCGCCTGCGGCCCGGTGATGTCGTAAACCCTTCCCTCGTGTCCCGGCGTCAGCAGCACTGCGGCCGCCGCTGCCGCACAGTCCTCGCGCGTCACATAGGCCGTGGGAATCTCATCCGGCTGCACCACCACCCTGCCCTGCGCCACCATGCGCTGCGCCTGGCTGACGATGTTGTCGGCATAGAGATGATTGCGCAGCATGGTCCAGGCCACGCCACTGTCGCGCAGGATCTGCTCGGTCTCGCGGTGCATGGCGGCCGACAGGGCACGCACGTCCTGATTGTCGGCATCGACGGTGGAGGTGTAGACAATGTGGCGCACGCCCACGGCGCGGGCCGCCTCGATGGCATTGCGGTGCAGCTGCGGGCGGTTGTCCGGGCCCGCACTGATGCTGATCAGCAGCATGCGCGTGCCGCCTTCATAGGCTGCCGGCAGCGACTCGGGCTGGGTGAAGTCGCCGAAGCGCGTGGCGGCGCCGCGCGCGGCATAAGGCGCCAGTTCCTCGGGCGTGCGGCTCACCAGGATGAGGTCACGCGGATCGGCACCCCGCGCCAGCAGCTCCTCTACCACCAGCGCCCCCAGCTGCCCGGAGGCACCGGACACGATGAGGCGCTCGCGCGCTGCCTGGGCGTGGAGCCGGCCTGCGCCGGTGAGCAACAGCGCGGCGGCACTCAGCCCGCGCAGGAAGGTTCGCCGCGGCAGCGGGCGGGAGGAGATCGAGACGACGGACAGGGGGCGGGGCTGGCTCACGGGGACACTCCTGAGAAGAATGGGTTTGCAGCATGATGCCACGAGGACTCGGGCTGTGGCTGCAAGACCAGTCACCGCGGCCCTTTCTGACACGGCGTGCGGCGTGAGGCCTGGAAAGATCACATGGTCAGAACTCGCAACAGCTGGCGATTCACGCCGAGCTTTTTTCTTCAGATGACCACCAAATGCAAACAACTCACTGTTTTAAATACCATTTATGACATGGCACAGGCCTTGCTGAATACGCTCACATCACACACAAGGAGCCCTGTCATGCGTCGACCCCTGCCCGTTCTCATCCTGTTGTTGCTGTCGCTGTGCGGTACGTCCGCCTGGGCCGCCGAACACGAAGTCACCCGCCGTCTCACCATTGCCCTGGACGATGTCCAGACCCTGCGCATCGACGGCGGCGTCGGCTCGATCGACATCGAACCCGTCACCGGCGACACCCTGTCCGTCGTCGTGGACATCGAAGGCGATCGCACCGGCCTGCTGCGGCGCAAGCGCGATGTCAGCGGCATTGACCTGGTGCAGGAGCGCGACAACGGCGAGCTGCGCATCGGCCTGTCGGAAGATGATCACGACGATATCGAGGTGCACTGGACCATCAAGCTGCCCGCCGTGGCCGCCACGGCGATCCACCTGGGCGTGGGTCAGGTGACGGCTCGTGTGGGCCGGACGGCGCTGGAGGTGCATGTGGGCGTTGGCGAAGTCGACGTCACCGGCAGTCGAATGGAGGTCGGCCAGGTCGAGGTGTCCTCCGGCGTGGGCAGTGCGAGCCTGCACGGCGCAGGGCAGCACAGCAGCCACCGGGCCTTCGTGGCTGAGAGTGCGGAGGGTGCCGGCGAGGGCGCGTTCGACATGGAGGTGAGCGTGGGCGTCGGGGATGCCTCGGTGCTGCTGGTGGACGAGACGTGAAGCGGGCCCGACTCGCCGTGTCCGCGCACCGCAAGGCAACTGGCCGGCCACTCAACTAAGCTTGTTCGTGCAGCTTGCCATGACTTGGCAGCGGCAACCGACCCCATGAGACAGGCAGGTGGGCGACGATAAGTCGCCTTGCCCGTAATCTCATCTTGAGATAACTTCACCCCGTCAAGGAACGACAGGTGCACGTCATCAGCAAGAAGACACTGCAGGACTTCAGTGAGTGGCATCCCGAAGCCCGCAACCCCCCGGAAGCGTGGTTCAGCATCATGGAGAAAACCAGTTTCCGTTCATTCGCCGACCTGCGGCGGTGCTTCAATTCCGTGGACAAAGTGGGTGGCTACTGCGTGTTCAATATCGGGGGCAACAAGTTCCGACTAATCGCGGCCATTCATTTCAATCGACAGAAGGTTTTCATCAGGTCAATCCTGACCCATGAACACTACGACCACTGGAGTGCATGAGAATGTTGAGGATCAATGACCTCATCAATCACTACGCCGCCCTCTGTGCCCAAGTTCCTCTGCGCCCGATACGCAGCGACCATGACTACGAGCGAGCAGTGACGTCCATCAACGCCCTTCTGGACGCGGGAGCCCGGGATGAAGAACATCCGCTTGCGGATCTTCTGGAGATGCTGGGGGACCTGGTCAGCGAATACGAGCACACGGTGCTGCGGGAAGCGACATCGACGCCGGGCGAGATATTGCGGTTTCTGCTGCAGCAGAACGGACTGGGGCAGTCAGATTTGCCGGAAATCGGCAGTCAGGGAGTGGTGTCAGAATTGCTTGCAGGCAAGAGATCGCTCAATGTGAGACAGATTCGGGCATTGGCGAGTCGCTTCGGCGTTTCCCCCGCCTTGTTCATTGACGCCTCTTCTCAGAACACCTCCAGCCGCGTCACGTCGAAGGCCGGTTCCTCGTAGGGGTGTGCGGCGCGCAGGGCGGCGACGGCCGCCGCGATATGCGGCGCGGCACAGACCAGTTCCACGCGATATTCCGCCACGGTCTCCGGCGCATCCTGGCGACCGATGAAGGGATTGCTGCCGGCCAGGGGGCGGAACTGCCCCTCCCCCAGCACCTGCCAGGCGCAGTGCTCGTAGTCCCCGATGTGCCCGGCACCCGCCGCGAAGACGGCCTGCTTGACCGCCTCGAGGTGACTTGCGGGCACGAAGAAGACGAGCTTGTACATGCTCAGCCCAGCCACACACGCGCATTGCGGAACAGCCGCAGCGTGGGCGCATTCTCCAGCCAGTGCGCCGGTCGCCAGGAGTTCTGCACCGCGCGGAACACGCGCTCCGGGTGCGGCATCATGATCGTGGCGCGACCATCCGCACTGCACAGCCCGGCGATGCCTTGCGGCGAGCCGTTCGGGTTCAGCGGGTAGCGCTCGGTGACGTCTCCGCGATGGTCGGCATAGCGCAGCGCGATGCCTCCTGCGGCCTGCAGCGCCGCCAGATCAGCCGCAGTGCGGAATTCGGCCTGCCCCTCGCCGTGAGCAACGGCAATCGGGAAGCGCGAGCCGGCCATGCCGCTGAAGAAGGCGGAGTTGGACTCGCCCACCAGCACCTGGGTGGTGCGCGCCTCGAACTGCTCGGAGCGGTTGCGCACAAAGCGCGGCCAGGCCTGGGCGCCGGGAATCAGATCGCGCAGCAGAGACACCATCTGGCAGCCATTGCACACGCCCAGCGTCAGGGTGGTCTCGCGCTCGAAGAAGGCCAGGAACTGTGCCCGCAGTCGCTCGTTGTGCAGGATGGACTTGGCCCAGCCGCCGCCGGCTCCCAGCACGTCGCCATAGGAGAACCCGCCACAGGCGACCAAGGCATTGAACTGCTCGAGTCTGACGCGGCCCGTCAGCAAGTCAGTCATGTGCACATCCACGGCATCGAAGCGCGCACGCTCGAACGCCGCGGCCATCTCCACCTGACCGTTCACGCCCTGCTCGCGCAGCACCGCGACTTTCGGCCGCACGCCGGTGTTGATGTACGGCGCCGTGATGTCGGCATTCACTTCAAAGCTCAACTGCACCTGCAGGCCCGGGTCCGTCGCGTCCAGCAGGGCATCGAATTCCTCACGGGCACAGGCGGGATTGTCGCGCATGGCGGCGATCTCGTGACTGGTCTGCGCCCACAGCCGCTGCAGACGCACGCGACTCGCCTCGAACAGCAGTCTGCCCCCCTGCAGCACGCGCAACTCATCGCGCGCATTCAGCGTGCCAACCACCGCCGCGCAGTCCGACAGACCATGCTGCTCGATCATCTGCAGTACCATGTTCAACTGCGAGCGCTGCACCTGCAGCACCGCACCGGCCTCCTCGCTGAACAACACACGCACGGCGTCGACATCGCCGTCTGCCAGCACTTCGTCCAGGCGCAGGTCCACGCCTGTGTGACCGGCGAAGGCCATCTCGGCAACCGTGGCGAAGAGACCACCGTCAGACCGGTCGTGATAGGCCAGCAGCAGGCCGGCCTTGTTGAGCTGCTGGATCAGGGCGAAGAAGTTCTTCAGGTCGGCCGGGTTGTCCAGATCCGGAGCGTCCGCGCCGATCTCGCGGTACACCTGGGCCAGGGCCGAGCCGCCCATGCGGTGGCGTCCATGGCCGAGGTCGATCAGCAGCAGGTCCGTCTCGCCGGCGTCCAGGCGCAGCTGGGGCGTGCAGGTGCGGCGAATGTCCTCCACCGGCGCGAAGGCGGAGATGATCAGGGACAGCGGTGCGACGTTGCTGCGTCGGGTGTCCCCGTCCTGCCAGACCGTGCGCATGGACATCGAGTCCTTGCCCACCGGCACGCAGATGCCCAGCGCGGGACAGAACTCCATGCCGACCGTCTTCACGGCCGCATAGAGTCTGGCGTCCTCGCCCGGGTGGCCCGCCGCCACCATCCAGTTGGCCGACAGCTTGATGTCGCCGATGTCGCTGATCGCCGCGCTGGCGATATTGGTGACGGCTTCCGTGATGGCCATGCGGGCGGAGGCCGCCGCGTCGAGCAGGGCCAGCGGGGTGCGCTCGCCCATGGCCATGGCTTCGCCCGCATAGGTGTCGAAGGCGACAGCGGTCACCGCTGCATCGGCCACCGGCACCTGCCAGGGCCCGACCATCTGGTCGCGGCTCACCAGACCGGTGATGGAGCGATCGCCGATGGTGATCAGGAACTGCTTGCTGGCCACCGTGGGCAGACTGAGCACGCGGGTCACGGCCTCGTCCAGCGCGATCTCGGCGGTATCCAGCGCCACGGGGCGCCCCTGCAGCGAACGCACGTCACGGTGCATGCGCGGCGGCTTGCCGAACAGCACGGACATGGGCAGATCGATGGGCGTGTTGTTGAAGTGGGTGTCGACGAGCTGGATCACGTCTTCCCTCGTGGTCTCGCCGACCACGGCGAAGGGGCAGCGCTCACGGGCGCACAGGGCCTTGAACAGCGGCAGATCGCGGGCAGACACGGCCAGCACGTAGCGCTCCTGGGCCTCGTTGCACCAGATCTCCAGCGGCGACATCTGCGGCTCGGCATTGAGGATGTCGCGCAGCGAGAAGCGGCCGCCGCGGCCACCGTCCTTCACCAGTTCGGGCAGGGCATTGGACAGACCGCCCGCGCCCACGTCGTGAATGAATGCAATGGGATTGCGCTCGCCCAGCTGCCAGCACTGGTCGATCACTTCCTGGCAACGCCGCTCCATCTCCGGGTTGTCACGCTGCACCGAGGCGAAGTCCAGATCGGCATTGCTGCTGCCGGCACTCATCGACGAGGCCGCGCCACCGCCCAGGCCGATCAGCATGGCCGGGCCGCCCAGCACGATCAGCTTCGCGCCCACGGGAATCTCGCCCTTCTCGACGTGGTCGGCGCGGATGTTGCCGATGCCACCGGCGATCATGATGGGCTTGTGATAGCCACGCACTTCGGGGCCGTTGCCGCAGTCGACGGTTTCCTCGAAGGTGCGGAAATAGCCGCACAGATTCGGGCGGCCGAATTCATTGTTGAAGGCGGCGGCGCCGATGGGCCCTTCAATCATGATGTCCAGGGCGGAGGCGATGTGCGCCGGGCGGCCGAAGTCCTCTTCTTCCCAGGGCTGGGGCAGCGTGGGGATGCGCAGATTGGACACGCTGAACCCGCACAGGCCGGCCTTGGGCTTGGCACCGCGCCCGGTGGCGCCTTCGTCACGGATCTCACCGCCGCTGCCCGTGGCTGCACCGGGGTGCGGGGCGATGGCCGTCGGGTGATTGTGTGTCTCCACCTTCATGAGGATGTGGATGTCTTCGCTGTGATAGCCGTACTGGTGGCTCACGGGATCGGGGAAGAAACGCCCGGCCACACTGCCCCTCATCACGGCGGCATTGTCCTTGTAGGCCGACAACACGTTGTCCGGAGACACCGCATGGGTGTTGCGGATCATGCCGAAGAGGGAATGCGGCTGGTCCTCACCATCGATGGTCCAGCTGGCATTGAAGATCTTGTGCCGGCAGTGCTCGGAATTGGCCTGGGCGAACATCATCAGTTCGATGTCGTTCGGATTGCGATTCAGGTGATTGAAGCTGTCGTAGAGATAGTCGATCTCGTCGGGGGCCAGCGCCAGCCCCATCTGCTGATTGGCCTCGACCAGCGCGCCCTTGCCGCGCCCCAGGATATCGACGCTTTGCAGTGCGCGGGGTTCGGCACGCTCGAACAGCACTCGGGCGGCGGCGTGATCGGCCAGCACGGCCTGGGTCATGCGGTCATGCAGCAGCGCGTCCAGCGCCTGCATCTCGGCGTCCGTCAGTGGCACAGCCGTCTCGATGTGGAAGGCAATGCCGCGCTCGATGCGGCGCACGGCCGTGAGCCCACAGTTGTGCACAATGTCGGTGGCCTTGCTGGACCAGGGCGAGATCGTGCCGGGACGCGGCACCACCACGCGCAGCAGTGCACCGGGCGCAGGCTCGGTGACAAGGGCCTGGGCAGCCGTGCCGTAGTCCAGCAAGGCATCGAGCACGCTCTGCTGTTCGACCGCAAGGCCAGCGCAATCGGCGTAATGCACGAAGCGCGCCTGCAGGGCACGGACGGCGGGAAGTCGGGACTGGAGGGAGGCAAGCAGTTTGGCATTCCGGAAAGCGGAAAGTGCCGACACACCGGGCAGAACTAGCATCGTGAGCAAGGGCCTTCAACAAGAGGGGAAGCGGTTTCAGAGGCCGGCAATGATACGCGAACGGCACCCGAAAAGGCAGGCAGCGGCCGAAATTGGACGCCCGCCGCTCAGCGTTCGGGCCGGTAGCGCCCTTCCTCACGACTGAGAATCACGCGTCCGCGATCGTCCTCCACCCAGAAGTCCACATGTTGCAGCGAGCCGATGTCGCCTGGATTGCCATTGAAGACGGGCTCGGCCTTGACGGCGTACTGGCGGCCGGCTTCCAGAGTCAGGCGCAGGGTGCGACTGATGGCCTCGCGTGAGGACGCATAGCTCACCAGCGCCGGCGCAAGACCGATGCGCGCCCCCATGTCCCAGGAATAATAGACCTCCAACTCGCGCGTGCCCGGGGCCAGCAGCACTTCCTCGAAGGCCCGGCTGTTCTCGATGACGTGATCGTCCACACGCTGGAAGCGCACCGCATCGGCATAGGAATTGAGGAAGTCCTTGCGGTAGTAGAAGTCGCCACGCACCAAGGCCAGAGCCGCGACAGGACGTTCAGCGCCGTCATAGGCCTTGTAGGGGGGCTGTGTCGCGGAGCAGGCCAGCAGGAGACCGAGCAGCGGCAGCAGCAGAAGGCGACGGGTCGCCGGGCGCAGAAGGGTTGCGAATGAACCTGTCATGAGTTTTCTATTCGGACTGTTGTCTCAAGGGGCCGACGAACGGTACTTCGATTGCCAGGCAAACTCAAGCCTCAGGATTGCTCAAATTTTGCTCACGGCGCCGCCTGAAGAAGTCACGCATCACGGCACCGCACTCTGCCGCCAGCACGCCACCCTCGTATTGCATGAGGTGGTTGAACACGCCCTCGTCGAGCAGGCGGCGCTGGCTGACCAGCGCGCCGAAGCGTGGCTCCGGGGCGCCGAACACCACCCGGGCCACACGCGCATGGATCATGGCGCCGACGCACATGGTGCAGGGCTCTATGGTGACATAGAGGGTGCTGCCGGGCAGACGGTAATTCTGCACGGCCTGCGCTGCGGTGCGCAGCGCCACGATCTCGGCGTGGGCCGTGGGGTCATGGGCGGCTATGGGCTGATTGCAGCCACCGGCCAGCAGCGCACCCTGGGCAGACACGAGCACGGCGCCGACGGGCACCTCACCCTTGTCGGCCGCCTGCTGTGCCAGTGCCAGCGCCTGGCGCATCCAGTGTTCGTCAGTTGTTGTCTTGCTCAAGATTCGCCCGGTCAGGTCATGCAGGAATGGCATTCTTCCCGTTAACGACACAAAAGCAAAGAGGCGACGCCTGACTCAGCGCCCAGGCACCAGCAGCGGCAGGATGCGCGCAGGGTCTCCGTCATTGGGCGCAGGTTCGATCTCGAGCACCCGCGCCATGAGGTTGTAGAGATGGACCAGTTCCAGCGGCTCCACCACTTGCGGCGAGTTGAAGGCCGGTCCGCTGGCAATCAACGCCGCATGCATGTCGCGCTCGTGCGGGCTGAAACCATGATTGGCGCGCGGCCCGGTATAGGGCACCCCCCGCTTGGACACCATCCAGCCCGGCTCCGGCAAGAGAATCAGGTCAGGCGATCGTTGCGGATGGCGCTGATGAAACCACTCCGGAAACTGCGCCTGACGGTACACGCCAAGCTCCGGGTGGGCCAGGGCGAGAGCCTGATAGAGCGTGTCGATCTGGTCGGCTTCGCCATGCCAGGCAGCGAACACGGCGTTGCCCTGCCGCTCTCCGCTTAGCTGCGGACTGTAGAGCGATTCCAGTGTGCTGATGTCGAGGTAATCATCCAGGTAAATGATCCGGTCCGCGTCGAGGTTGGTCATGCCGTGATCGCCGACCACCAGGATATTGAGCTGCTCCAGCTGTCCGCCAACGCGCAGGCCTTCCAGCAATTGTCCGATACTGGCATCGACGGCAGCCACCGCCGCGCGCTCCTCAGGGCTGTCGACCCCGAACTCATGACTGGCCGAGTCAATGGCCTCGAAATACACACTCACGAACTGCGGCCGCTCCTGGGGCGGCAACGCGAACCAGTCCAGCACCTGCGCCACCCGGTCGGCATTGCTGACACTGCCATCGAACGGATGCCAGTAGCGCGGCCGCAGGCCCTGGTTCTCCACGCTTGAGCCCACCCAGAACATTGTGGCAGCCGGCACCCCCTGTCGCTCGGCGGTGATCCAGATCGGCTCGCCCTCGAACCAGCGCGCATCGTCCTGCAGGCTCATGCGAAAGGTCATGTCCAGCGCCTCGTCGTAGCTGGCGTTGTCCAACACGCCATTGTTCTCCGGGTACAGTCCAGTGGCGATGGCGTAGAAATTGGGAAAGGTCTTGGACGGCATGACGGGCACCAAGCCCTGGGAGCGCACCCCGCCCGCCGCCAGTGCTCGCAGCACGGGGGCGGTATGCCGGTCGATGATGTCCCAACGCAGGCCGTCGATGCCGATCAGCAGCAGAGGCTCGCGGGCCTGGACACTGCCGGCGCCAAGGCTGATCAGCAGCGCGACGAGCAAGAGAGTTCGATGCGTCATATCAGAACTCGAACTGCACACCGAGGCGCACCTGCCAGAGTGAATCCGTCTCGCGCAGATCGCTCACGCTCTTCGGCGTGAAGCGCTCGTACACATACTGCCCCTGAGCGTTCACCGACGACGTCACGATGTCGGGCGAGAAGAACTCCGCATCGTGCTGGATGCCCCACTCGTCATGCAGAAGGTTCAACACGTTGTAGACCTTGAGATACAGCCGGGCCTTGCTGTCGGCGAAGAACAGCGGCAGCTCCTGGTCGATGCGCAAGTCCATGCGCGAGCTCCACTTGGCATACTGATCGTTGCGTTCCACAAAGCCCTGGCTCAGACCCTTGGACGCCACGAAGGCGGCGAATCCGGCAACGTCGAAATTCGGACCGGCAATCACGCTGCTGTCGTTGGGACCGGGGACATACAGCAGATGGCGACGGTTGCTGGTATTGCTGCCTTCCAGTCCACGACTGCTCATGACGAAGGTCTGCGGCTGACCCTTCTGGCGGAACCACTGCGCGGTAACGCGAGTCTCATAGCCTGCGAACAACTCATGTCCGTAGCTGACACGCGCCGTGAAGCGATGCGGCGCCTCGTAATTGGACGTCCCGGCCACAGGATTGTTGATGTCATACAACGCCACATTGCTGAAGTTGGACGCGGCCACCGCGGAAGTCATGGGGCTGACATCCTGGGCGTCGGTGAAGGCATAGCCGAACACCCAATCCAGGCCCCAGTCATAGGACTGCCGGGCCACCAGAGACAGCGAGTGACTCACCGGTGTCTCATCCGAATTCGTCAGCATGAAATTGCTCTGACCGCGCACGTTCGTGTAGATGGGCTGCCCGGCTCGCGTGAATCGGGTAATGCTCTGGGCCACATCGACGTAATAGGCCGGGTCGATCTGCTGGGAATAGAGATAATCCGCATCCAGCACCATGCCCGAAGGCAGATTCCAGGTGGCCCCCAGCGCCAGCTTCCATTCCGAAGGCTGCTCGTAATCGGGGTCGATCAGCACCAGGAAGCTGCTGGCCGCGTTGCTGGCTGTGATCGCGGCGACGGTGTTGCGCATCGCCTGTGGCACATCGTAGCCAGGCCGCTTGTCGCCACTGAGCGCATAGCCGCCGAAGAGTGAGGCATTGCCATTGTTGGTGTCACGCAGCTGCACGTTGGACAGGCCATCGTTACTCCAGGCATTGGACAACCACACATTGGGATTGCCCCCCGAGTAAAGCCCCAGCCCGCCGCGCACCGTCACGTCATCCAGCGCATCCCAGGTGAAGCCGATTCGAGGCATGAGCAGATCCAGGCCATCCACCCCGGTGTCATTGCGCAGGCCGCCGTTGAGCGTCGTGAATGCCTGATTGAACTTCGGCTGGTCATCGCTGGTGAACCAGTCATAGCGCAGACCGGCGACCACCGTCAGTGCCAGATCGGGGAACTGGAATTCGTCCTGCAGGTAGAGCGAGTGCTGCAGGTTCTCGAAGGACGCGGAGGCATCGGCCGCATCGTTGGTGCCGCCTCCGCTGCCATAGAAGACGTCATCCGGAATGCCCAGTTCGAAATGATCGATGCCCGTGAGTTCGCACTGCGGGTCAGCCTGACGCTGGAGTGCCGTGAGAGGTGCGCAGCGTGCGGGATTGTTGGCCGAGAGATCGGCAAAGAAATATTCGCCGCCACGGGCGTGCTGGACGAACTGGTTGAAGATTTGCAGCGTCTCGCGCTCGTAACCGGCTGTCAGCACGTGATCGCCCAGCAGGTATTCGCCCGAGAACCTGAGGAAATCGGATTCTGTGTTCAGGTTATTGGCCTGACGCGAGTCGTCAGCCCCCAGAAACACGGTATTGCTGCCCATGGCGATGCGCACTTCCGCGAAGTCCTTGGGCCCGACCGTCACCTGGGAGTCGTCCATCGTGTTGCGACTCACGAACATTTCCGTCGACAGCGCCGCATTCCACTGTGAGGTCAGCTTCAGGGTGGTGGTCTCGGCCACGGCACCTTTCTGGTAGAAGTGATTGGCGAAGGCAAACTGATTGCTGCTGAAGTCCGACGCCCGGTCCTCCAGACCTTCGTAGGAGTTGTAGATCAGCGCCAGATCATGGTTCTGGTTGATGTTCCAGTCCAGCCGCAGCATGTACTTCTCGTCTGTCTGCAGGCCGTCGCCCGCCTGCCCACCCGGGTCGTAGTTGTAGAGGCGCTGCGCGATGTCGGCGATTCGCGTGTAACTGGCCTGGCTCAGCCACGGCCGCTCGACACCGTTGCCAGAGCCGGCGAAGCCTTGGGCAATGAATTCAGGCTCCTCGGTTTCCTCGTAGGCGCCGTAGAGGAACAAGCGGTCGCGCAGCAGCGGACCGCCGAGACTGAAGCCACGCTTGGTTTCATCGTAAGCGGCCGATTTCAGGTCGATGTCAGTGCCGCCCACCTTGATGGTGTCGCCGCGATACTCGTCGCTGGTGTATTCGTAAAAGGCTGTGCCGGTCCACTCATTGCTGCCGGACTTGGTCACCGCGTTGATGTTGCACGCGGTGAACCCGCCATAAGTGACATCAAAGGGCGCCAGCTCCACGGCCACCTGTGCCACACCTTCATAGGGAAAGGGCATGCCTGTGGCGGTGGAGTAGCCATTGTCATTGAGACCGAAACGGTCGTTCTGACCAACGCCATCCAGACTGATGCTGTTGAAGCGGGGATGCTTGCCGACGCAGTTGACGGCTGAGTTGGTGTCCAGATTCAAGCGCGGGTCGTAGACAAACACGTCCTTGATGTCGCGATCGAAGGACACCGAGGTCGCCATGTCGAAAGTGGAAAATGTGGCGGCAGGGCCGGAGGCGATGTCCACGATCGCACCGCTGTTCGCCAGCACCAGGATCTCCTCCACCTGACTCTGGTCGCCCACACTGACGGCCAGATTGTAGACATCACCAAGCGCGATGGACTCAACGGTCACCGTTTGCGAATTCGCAATCACCACGCGGTAGGGGCCGCCGACTGCCAGATTCGTGGCGTAGAAAGCGCCAGCGTCATTGGTCTGCAGGGTGCGCGACGCACCAGTCCGCGTATCGATCACCTGCACACTGGCATTGGCGAGCGGGCTGCCGGACTCGTCAGTGACACGTCCACGTATGCCCGAGCTGGTGCCCTGGGCCATGAGCTCAGGCGAGGCGCCCATTCCGATCAGAACGGCAACGAAGAGTGCCTTGCGGGAAGGAAAGCGAAAAGTCATACCAGTCTCCAGGTAGCGAATTGCGTTAGCGACCAGGAGAAAGTAACTAGGGAATTTGAAAGGCCTGTGACGGCGAAGTGGCAGTTAGGTGACCACTTCGCGTCACTTGGAAAGAATCAGAGCGAGCCGGCACCCGACTTGACCTTGAGCACCTGACCAACCTGCAGCGATTCGCTGTTCAGGCCGTTCCGGGCACTGAGCGCATCCACCGTGGTGCCGTACTGGCGGGCAATGCGCCAGAGCGTGTCGCCACGCTTGACGCGATGGGAGACTTCGGCCACGGCCGCCACTTGGGCGTTGGTGCTCGGATTCACGCGACTGACTACCGCTGTGTTGGCAGCGGGGACGGCGAGCTTCTGCCCGATCTGCAGGATGTCATTGCGCAGACCGTTGGCGGACTTCAGCTGCGCCACGCTGGCGCCAGTGATGGTGGCGATGCGGGACAGGGTGTCGCCACGACGCACGACGTATTCGCTGTCAGAGCCTGTGCCCGTCTCGGCCTGGGCGAACTGACGATAGGGTTCCGGATATACCGCGACGTGGTAGTGCGGCGGATTGCGCTCACGGGTCACATCCAGCACTTCGGAGGCTTCCAGTGACAGCAGTTCACGCTCCAGCCAGGAACGGCATTTGCCGGCCGGGGGAATGCGCAGATCCACGGCCATGCCAGTGGGGTGCACGGAATCATCGGCGGCATTGCCGGGCTGACGATCGAGCGGTCGGGTCAGGCTGGTGACAGTGACTTTCTCGCCGCAGGCATTGGCATAGCGGGCGCTGAGCTGCTCGATGAAGAGCTTCACGGGAGCCTTGGCGTAGGGGAAGGAAACGTTGTGGAGTTCGAAGTGCCGGTTCGGATTCACCTTGAGCAGTTCGCCCTGCTCCACCAGCGTGTTCACCGTCGAGGCCGTCCTGGCGAACACGTAGCCGTGGGACACAGCCACCTGGTACTGCTTTTCCATCGAGGAGCGAGAACCCGTCAGGGTCTGGGCACCGGCGTGAGTCGCCATGGTGGCGAGGCATGCCGTCAACAATGCCAGGGTCAATTTCTGCATGATCGGCCATCCTGAAAACTGTTCTTCTTCCCATGACAGCGGAAATTCGGCAGGCCTGCCCCCTTCTGTCATGCATGTTTTTTATGCAAGTGGCCGGATTCTAGTGATCGGCCCAGAATCTTGTCAAGAATTCATTCATATGTTCTTGTTTTTCCGCAAAAACACCCCAAAGCCAACCTAATTCCCCAGGAAAATGGTCTGCACCTTGCGGCAATTCTCCAGCGTGTCGCCAAAAGCGGGTCCTGGCGAGTGCAGCAGCCAGGGGCGGAAAAGCACCAGACGGTTGTACTTGTACGGAATCGAGAAGGTCTTTTCCCACAGGGATTCGTCCAGCCCTTCGGTCTCAAGGAAGGCCTTGAGGTCATGGAAATTGCGCCAGCCGTACTGCAGGAAGCCTTCCGGTGTGTTGGGGGCGATCTCGAGCCCGGTGCGCCGATGGCGCCAGAAATTGGTGCCGTCCGTCTTCGGGTGATCCTTGGAGAGATAGACCACACCGGCCCATCGGGTCTGCACGTCGACATCGTAATGGATGTGGAAACGGAAGGTGTCGTTCTCGCGCGTGAAACGGATGCGGCCATTGGCATTGGTGGAGGGGCTGATGCTCTGCTCCATGGTCAGGCGCTTGAAGATCTCGGCATGCTGTTCGCCCACGAAGGACTGGGTGGTCATGACGCCGGCGTAGTTGCCGCTCGGGGAGTCTTCCTCCCGCATGGTGCTGATGGCCACCTTCACGAGGGTGTCCGGATCGTTGTAGAAATCGTCCACTACTATGTATCGGTTGAGCATTGTCGTCGCGCTCTCAGTGGGTCATCGCACCCTGCTCGGATGCCTCAGGAAGTAACCGCATGGAATGTGTGGGGAAACCGGAACGCCGCTGAGGATAAGCCACCTCGGGACGATTTGTATAGACACTGGCGAGCCGCTCGCCGAGCAGCCGCCGAGCGCGTGCGCCCTCAATGGCGGTCGGACCGCTGGTGGTACCAGCGCCACAGCAGCGCCAGGCCAAGCTCTACCAGCAGCAGCACCACCACCACCTGCAGCGCCAGTGTCGACGCATTGGTTTCCACGGTGACATTGGAGGCGATGCAGCCCACGGCGATGAAGAGGCCGTTCCAGGACAAAATGCCGAGAAGTGTCGCGATGGCGAAGGCATTGGCGTCGGCGCGGAACATGCCCGCGATGATGGGGGAGATCAGCCGGATCGAGGGCACCAGCTGCATGCCGAACGAGAGCCCGCGCTGATGTTCGCGAAACAGCACGATGCTTCGTTCGATGCGGGGTGCCGAGATACCCGTCATGCGCCCGACCCCAAGCAACATGCGGTGCACGCGCTCCTCGCTCAGATGCAGGGTGAGCCAGTAGAGGGCCAGACTGCCGAACAGACTGCCGGCGACAGAGCCGAAAACGGCGGTCCAGACCGACCAGACGCGCTCGTCGGCGGCAATGCCGATGGCCACCAGCACGCCGTAGGACGGCACGATGGGCACGAAGCGCTCGAAGACGCCCAGCGCCAGCAGTCCGAACACGCCGTAGAGGGATATCCAGTCGATCAGTGAGCTCAGCGGGTCCATCGGTGACTTACCTCGAAAAGCCCAGGCGAGAGTCGGTATGGCGGTGAAACAACAAGCCACCCGACTCTGAATTCAATCAGCTTGATGCCTTGGCCTCGGCCGCCTTCGCCTCTGCCTCTTTGTCGGCGTGGTACTGACGCTCGGACAGCCGCCGCAGCTGCTGCAAGGACGCCAGATGCGCGTAGATCACCGGCAGCAGGCCCATGCGGCGCAGATGCAGATAATCCTCGTCGGACAACTCATTCAGTCGGATCTCATCGACGGTGTAGATGCCATCGATGTTGTAGCGCATGCCATCCGGCCGGTGCTGCAGCTGCACCTGCTGCGTGTTCAGCAGATTCTTCTCGGTCAGGCGCTTGCACAACTCCTGGGTGTTGCGGGATTGATCCGCCACCTTCACCAGAGACTCGATGCGGCCCTCGAAATACGCACTGCGCTTGCCGGGTGCCTCGAACAGCGGCTCGCCGCTGTTTTCGCTCAACAGCGGACTGCCCTCTTCCACCAGCACCATGTACTGGTCTGACTTGTCGTCCACGCGGGTGATGGCGAACGGCGCGTTGCCGAAACTGACGGGCGCCACACTGGCCTGCCACTGCGCGGTCTGGCAGTAAAGGTTCAGGCCGTCACGCAAGCCCATCATGGCCACCGGGATGAACTCCTCGGAGCGGTTGATCTTGACGAACACCAGAGGAAATTCGACGGCCAGCGTGAAGAAATCCTGGATGACGATGGGGACGAGATGACGCTTGCTGTAGCGGCGGTAATCGCTCGACTGCACAACCTTCAACTTGCCGTGCTTGTCATTTTGCAGTGGGACTAGAGAACTCATTCAAGATCGCCTTCTTTTGGGTTTTGAATGCCACGCATGGTAACCAACGTGGCGCGAATGCAACAGCTCGTGGATGTCTTCCGTTGATCACTCCCACTCAATAGTTACCTATATTTTAAATCTATAGATATCAATTGGTTGCGTGCTGCAAGCCGCCATGAGTAACTTTCGCGTAAGTTTTTTAGCCGTCTTAAACGGCTTGGTAACTTATGATCTTTTCATAGTTACCAATGGCTTAGATTCTAAATGCTTGCACAGGTTGAAGCCACACAAAGATGTGGAAAGATATGGAGAGAATGTGTGGGTTGATAGCGTGAGCTGACTAATATTCGCTAGTCAACAGTATCACCCTGTATCCACGCTCTTATACACAGACGCTTAGATCAATACTTGAGCGCCATATCAGTATTCAACTAATAGCAAAATCAAAGAGCATCTCGGTAGAAACTGAATTGTCTCCGTTATTTGATACAAAACCCCTACCCTCGATTTTACAATTATACTTCTCCTCTAAAAGCTTTCTATTATGCGGGTACTCACTAAGTAAAAAACGGAATACACCACTATGGTCATCTAGCTCAGAAAAATATCTTAAATTGCTAACTGTCCAATAAGCTTTTTCAATTGCGAGACGAGTGTTGGTGGCTTTTTCAATAATCTGAACTGCTTTTTCATTCTCCAAAGTAATCACGCTATTAAAAGCTGTACCTTCAGCTAGATCTGCATGCCTATGAGAGTCATGCCAAAAAGTTGCAAGTTTCTCGTTTCCGTATCCTTCGCTTTTTGTAACATCAAAAAACTTGCCTTCTGGGGTTTTCCAGATACTGTGAAACACCCATACATATATACCATTTCTGTAAAGTGCTTTATCTCTCGTCAGCAACCAACCAGAGATTCGTTCACCTCCAATCCTGTCTACTAAATCTTGCACATTAAAATGACAGTTGTTGTTTTTCCCGTTTCCAGTGACACCTTTAATCCTACGATTAATTATGTAGCAATCATCGTCTGTAACCTGCTGCATTGCCTGCACAATAGTTTTTGGTAACTTGTTTTTATAGTGTGTACCGATCATATTTTTCTCCAGTCATTATCACTGTCAAAGAGCTAAACAGCTTCCTGATACAAATACTTCTGAAAGTCGATAAAAGTCTTATGTATATCCTCAGCACTGCCAAGCGCCTGTTGAGCTGCGTGAATGCTGCCGTACTTTGCTCTAAGCACTGTCGCAAGCTTTCCAATATCAAGTTCTTCTACTCCCTGAGCAATGTAGTTTCTTAGCACATAGCGAATAAACTCGCGCTGCTGCTCGTTTAAGAGGTTGTAGATATTGCTTTGCGAAGTCTCAACTCTAGCTTGTCTGCTTACTGGTGATTTCAGATAAGCAATATATTCGAGTACATCAAAGAGGTCGCTGTTCTCAGCATTGATCAGCTCTTGAAGCTTCATCAAGTCATCCTTGTAGCAACCTGCCTTCTCAAGCTTTTGAATCAAGTCTCTGCGAGTAAGCGGATTTGACCAGACTTGCCTTAGCTGCTCTTCGCTCCCCAGAATCTCTGGTAATTTGATCTGATCAAACAAACGCTTTAAGAACTCTTCAGCACTGATCGGCTTTCCGTCTACATAAAAATAAGTGCTCTTCATGCTTTGAAGCTCACGAACCTTTCCATCGCTCAGCTTGATTCTGATCTTTGGTTTCGCTTGTTGATCGTCGTTTTGTTCGTTTTTCTCCTCTCTATCCTGAACCTCTTCCTCTCCGACCTTTCCTTCCTTTTCCTGCCTTCCTTCCTTTCCGTACTCCACATCTTGAGCGACACCATCCCAATTTGGATCGCTGAACAAGTGATAAGCGTTAACGAAGTCCACGATAGTGAAGTAGTGCTTGCCCTCAAACAGCCTAGTGCCTCTGCCTATGATCTGCTTGAACTCAATCATGCTGTTGATGGGACGCATCAAGACGACATTTCTGACATTCCTAGCATCCACGCCAGTTGTCAGCTTCTGACTCGTTGTCAGAATAGTGGGAATGCTTTTCTCGTTGTCCTGAAACTGCTTCAAGTAATTGTCACCAATCGAGCCATCGTTAGCAGTGACTCTCACACAGTAATCAACGCGCTTGCTCTTTGCCTCTTGATTGATCAAGTCACGCACTAAAGCAGCGTGAGCTTGGTTAGCACAGAAAACGATGGTTTTTTCGTTTTGATTGATTGCTTGAAGCAGCTCCTTCACGCGCATTCTTTCGCGCTCTTCAATCACAATCTTTCTGTTGAAGTCGCTTTCCTTGTAGACAGTGCCTTCTTCAACTTCACCTTCTAGAACTTCGTCATCCTGCGTGTACACATACTCATCAATGGTTGTTTGTATACGCTTTACTTTGAATGGTGTTAAAAAACCGTCCTGAATACCTTCCTTCAAACTGTAAGTGAAAACAGCGTCGCCAAAGTACTCGTATGTGTTTGCGTTATCTGTTCGTTTGGGAGTCGCAGTCAATCCCAGATGAACAGCAGCATCAAAGTGATCCAAGATTCCGCGCCAAGTGCTTTCGTCATTTGCTCCACCTCTGTGACATTCATCAATAATCACAATGTCAAAGAAGTCTCTTTCATACGCTTTGAAATACTTTTCGCTTTCACTGCCACTCATGAAAGTTTGAAAGATAGTGAAGAACACGCTGCCGTTCTTTGGAACTTCGCCGCGCTTTGAAATTTCACTTGGATTGATTCTGACTAGCGCATCTTCACCAAACTGACCAAAGTCTAAGTAAGCCTGATTTGCTAAGATGTTTCTGTCAGCTAAGAACAGAATTCGTGGTGCGCGCCTGCCATCAAGCTGTAAGTTCCATCTACTTTGAAAAAGCTTCCAAGCTATCTGAAATGCGATGAAAGTCTTGCCTGTGCCAGTTGCCAGTGTGAGCAAGATTCGCTGCTTGTTGTTCGCTATAGCTTCCACAGCTTTGTTTACAGCAAGCTCTTGATAGTACCTTGCCTGTCTTGTCCCGTTGATATCTTCAAACGGGACAGTATTGAACTTGTCTCGCCATTCGTTATTTCCGCTGAATGTCTTTTTCCAGAGTTCTTCTGGTGTGGGAAACTTATCAACTAGCTTCTCTTCGCCAGTCTTTAAGCAGATTTGATATATCTGCTTTCCGTTAGCTGCGAACGAGTTTTCCAGTCTGAGTTTTTGCGCGTATATCTTTGCCTGAGCAACACCTTCACCAACTTCAACTTCATTGCTCTTTGCTTCAACTACAGCAAGCTTGATCGACTTGTAAGCAAGAATGTAATCTGCTTTGAGCTGACCAGTTCTGATACCACTTGATCTGATCTCGCCATCATTGATATTGAACTCTCTGAACACACGAACATCGTTGCCAGTTTTCCAACCAGCAGCTTCAAGCTGTTTGTCTATCAACTCTGCTCTTGTGTCAGCTTCATTCATGACTCTGGTCCTTTGAGTTCTTGAGCGAGAATTGCGGATTTCAGGTTCTGATAAAGTTGCTTTTTGTATATAAGAGCATCCTTATTAGAATTTACCTTTTTCTTAATAGCTCTAACTTTTCTAATTACTTCCTTTTGAGCTTCAGTATCTGGTAATGGAAACTCAATTTTCGCTAATCGCTCTAGAGCTAGCTTTGGTTGCGCCGCAGTTCTTGTTTGAGTAATCGCCTGCTCCTCAAAGGAAGATGATGTCGTGAAAAAATAAAAATAATCTCTAAGACATCTTTCATCCAATACAATTTTGGCTGCATTCTCAGTTAGATTCGCACCATCAAGTGATTCTGGAATCACACCAGTTTTTCCAATAGTGCCAGCTATGCTTACATACACATCAGCAGAAGATATTGTATATCTTGCAATCTCAGATCTGATCTCGTCAGTGATGAATTGTATTGAGTCTTCATCAATCGTACCTTCATCTGTGAAGTCAGATACTCTAATATAGGGATATTTGGTAATTTCAGTCGTTAACTTCTTCCCTTTCGGAATTCTTTTCCCGCCCTTTATTTTTGCTATTTCGCCCAGCCGAACAATCTCCGCCTGCCTGCTTCCGAAATACAGGTCTTTAATTGCACTTTTGTATAAGTCACGATAGTTTTCAAGACATTCTTCCGTCGCCTCAATCGCCCGATCAATCTCTTCAAACGCTCTATCAAGCTTTTCAACGATGCGCTGTTGCTCTACTAGTGGCGGAATCTGAAAGGAAATTGACAAGATATCCTTTGTTGAGACATTAGCTTGTGCTGCTCCACGCGCAAGCTCCTCCACTTGAAAACGAAATAGATCGCTATTAAGAAAAATAAAGAGATACTTTTTTTCTATAAGACGACTTCTTATGTCTGTCACGCGTGCTACACGCTGATTTAGAACAGCAGGCAAGTGATGCTCTTTCAGCACCCCAACCCTTCCAACATCACCTGTAAGAGAAATAAGTATGTCGCCTTCATTAAGTACAAATCTTGCAAGAGATGAAGTCGGATCAATACTTATATATTTTGGGTTGTGCGCTGAAATGTATCCTTGCTGAACATTTGTGATCCGCATAACGAAGTGCCCACTGTCAACATAATCGCTACTCTTAAATGCGAATCCATTTTGAAGAGACGCAACATCACCAAGCTTTAAAGTCTTCCACATCACAGCAACTCCTTGATTGCTTGTAATGCTTCAGCAGCCTGACGATCCAACTCCTCAATCTCAGCAATGATCTCAAGTGGTGTTCTTTCGTCTTTCTCTTCTTTGCGATTTGGATTGTTTACTGTCAGATCGTATGTAGCCTTGTTGATATCACCAACATCCACCAACCAACTGTTTTCGCTCAATGCTTGTTTTTTTGCCAAGTCTACGAAGTCAGCCAAGTCACGCTCATTCAGTGAGTTCGTTTTTCCAAGCGACCTGCCCAAGTTCAACTGATAGAACCAAACCTTCTCCGTTGACTCACCTTTCTCAAAGAACAACACAACTGTTTTAACACCAGCTCCCGTAAACGCTCCGCTCGGTAGATCTAAAACAGCTAACAAATTACACTCTTCAAGCAACTGCTTTCTTAATGCCACGCTTGCGTTATCTGTGTTGCTCAAGAAAGTGTTTTTTATAACAACACCACAACGACCACCTACCTTCAGCATCTTGATAAAGTGCTGAAGAAACAGATAAGCCGTTTCTGAAGTTTTAATGGGAAAGTTATGCTGAACTTCAGCATACTCTTCTCCACCAAACGGGGGATTAGCAAGAATCACTTCAACACGATCCTTCTGTTGAATGTCTGCTATGTTTTCAGCAAGTGAGTTTGTGTGAATTATGTTTGGTGCTTCTATACCGTGAAGAATCATATTCATGATCCCAATCACATAAGCCAAACTCTTTTTCTCTTTGCCTATGAATGTGTCGCGCTGAAGCGTTTCGTATTCTGCTGCGCTTAGCTCTTTGCTGTTTCGCATGTAGTCGTATGCTTCACACAAAAAGCCAGCACTACCTACAGCTCCGTCATAGACTCGCTCACCAACCTTTGGATCAATGACTTTAACTATGCTTTTGATCAGTGGTCGTGGTGTGTAGTACTCGCCCCCGTTTCTTCCCGCATTGCCCATGTTCTTAATTTTGTCTTCATACAAGCTACTTAACTCGTGCTTGTCGTCATTGCTCAAGAAATGCAGCCCATTGACCTTGTTGACTACTTCTCTGAGCGCGTAGCCACTTTGGAGCTTGTTGCGAATCTC
>Ga0222712_10000145_pt1 | contig 99432 bp, 91 predicted proteins | sample C33_657DmetaG_FD_165043 | JGI IMG/M metagenome (GOLD analysis project Ga0222712, IMG submission 165043) | Estuarine water microbial communities from San Francisco Bay, California, United States - C33_657D | ecosystem: Environmental > Aquatic > Marine > Unclassified | place: USA: California... | reverse complement strand
TGACTTTGTTGCCCAACCAAACTCTGTCGTTGCCCAGATACACCACTCCTCCCCTATTCGAGAAAGATGAACACCAATCAATGAGGTGATGAACAGAGCTTCGGCAACAAAGTCACGATCACTTACGCCATCGATACTGTTTGCCGAGTTGGAGGAGAAACCAAGCGCTGATGCAGTCTTTTCTGGCGCAAGGGGTAGAGAGGATCCGGAGAGAGCACCCGACCCTAGCGGGCTTACCTTTGTTCGCTTCAACCAGTCTGCAATGCGGTCGAGATCGCGAGACAAGGCGTGTACATGTTTTGCGAGCTCGTGACCAAAGAGAATCGGTTGTGCGTGCTGCAGATGAGTAAAGCCTGGCGCTGGGGCGTCCTTGTACTCTGTAGCTTTACTCAATAATGCAGATTGAAGTTCAGTTACGAGGCTGGCTAAATGCAGCATCTGATCTACTGCGTAAAGCTTGAGATCTGTAGCCACCTGATCATTGCGTGATCTTCCTGCGCGCAGTGATCCGCCAACCTCGCCCAGCTTCTCCATCAATCCACGTTCCAGAGCGCTGTGGACATCCTCATCCTCTGGCTTTGGAGTGAACTCCCCCTTAGCAACCTCTGAGATGAGCTCTCGGATTCCGCTTCGAATCTGCGATGAAACCTGTTTATCCAATAAGCCACTTAACTCGAGAACATCAAGATGGGCAAGAGAGGAACGCAGGTCGTAAGGTGCTAAGCGAAAATCAAAGTGGACACTTCTTGAAAGAGCAAAGACTGTTTGTGCTGGGCCGTCGGAAAACCTGCCTCCCCATAGCGCCATTACCGACTCCTCTTTCTACTAGAACTGCCTACAGACCTACTGGCCAAGGATCTGCCCCCACCCTTGGCATATGTAAGCAATTCTTTCGCTAATTGAGCGCCACCAGTGGCTTTCTTGGATACAACCAAAACCGTGTCGTCGCCCGCGATAGTTCCAATAATGTTGGCGATTCCCGAGTTATCCAGAGTACTTGCAAGGAACTGAGCACCACCTGGTGGGGTGCGCACGACAGCTAAGTTGGCACTGGCTTCCACGGAGAGGATTAGCTGCGATGGCACCGGCATAGATCTTGCGATTGCGCCATCGTTGCTGCTGCGAATCTCATAGATGGTCTCACCATCCTTGGAGTGCCCCCGAACCGCGCCAATCTCTTCAAGGTCACGACTTGCCGTTGTTTGAGTGACTGAGAAACCTGACTTCTTCAACAGGGTAACAAGATCTGACTGTGAATGAATCAAGCCAGCTTGAATGAGCGAGATGGCCTTGGCTCTACGCGCAGAGACACTCTTGGAGTTTAGAACCTTAGACATTTTCTACCTCTTTCAATGCGGCTTGGAACTCAATGACGAACTTCTCCAGCTGTGACTTTGTTACATTCAGTGCAGGCGCAATTCGAATCGTCTTTTCATTGGGCGCATTAACTAGCACGCCCCGTAACTGCAACCTCTGCTTTAACTTCGTTGCTACCGGATTATCCAATCCGATTCCCAGCAATAAACCTTGACCACGTACCTCAGAAACCCCGGAAAACTTTGAGAGTTTTCTCTTAATGAACCTTTCCGCTGAGATTGCCTTTGCCAGTAGCTTCTCCTTCTTGATGGTGGCGATAACAGCTACACCTGCAGCAGTTGCAACAGGATTACCTCCAAAGGTTGTTCCATGATCGCCGGGTTGGAGTAGCTTTGCAGCGCTGCCCATGGCAATCATCGCTCCGAGAGGCAGACCTCCACCTAAACCCTTTGCAAGGGTAATTACATCTGGCTTGATCTTTTCATCTTCAAAACCAAACCAGTTACCGGTACGACCCATTCCAGTTTGAACGCAGTCAAAGACTAAGAGTGCCCCGGTAGCGTCACAGATAGAGCGAAGCTCCTTGAGATATCCGACTGGGGGAACAATAACTCCAGCCTCTCCCATAATCGGTTCGACAATAACCATGGCCGTCTTGCGATTAACAGCTCTCTTCATCGCTTTAGCATCCCCAAATGGAACGTGCTTAACCTTTGGGAGCAGTGGAATAAAAGGTGTGCGCTTTGCTCGCTGACCTGTCAGCGAAAGAGCTCCCATAGTTCTGCCATGAAAAGCGCCATCGGTTGCAACAATTCGAGATCTACCCGTTTTACGGGAGAGCTTTAACGCTGCTTCATTTGCCTCGGCACCTGAGTTACAGAAGAAGGTTCTTGCACTCTTGTCTCCCGTTAAACCCTGCAAAAGTTGCGCCAGTTCTAAAGCTTTCGGATGGGCAAAGAAGTTGCTGACATGTCCAAGTTCAGCGATCTGCTTAGAAACAGCCTTCACTACTGCCGGATGCGCATGCCCTAAAACATTTGTAGCGATACCACCCAAAAAGTCCAGGTACTTTTTGCCTTGACTGTCTGTCACAAATACCCCTTTGCCCTTAACTAAGGTCAAATCTGGGGTTGCGTAGTTGCTGATAAAGAGTTCATCCCATTTCATCATGCGCTCACCAAAGTTCCACCAGCGCCTGCAAGTGCGAGTTTTAAGGCGTCTGGATCGGTGCCATCGATTATTCGTACGGCTTTTGCACCTGCAGCAATTGCATCTAAACAGGCGGCTACCTTTGGGGCCATGCCCTTCTCGAAGGTTGATTTGATTTCAAAGAGATCCTTTGCGGAGATACTCGATATCAACGACGCCTTATCTGGCCAAGATTTATAGATACCTTGAACATCTGTCATGATGATTAAAGCTTGTGCATCAAGTTCACCCGCTATCGCCGCAGCTGCAAGATCTGCGTTAACGTTAAAACCTTCAGTAAAACTACTATCCGTCGCTATCGGAGAAATCACTGGAACCTTACCTTCAGAAAGAAGGTCAAGAATGGCCTTTGGATTAACCGAGATTACCTGTCCTACCTGTCCTAGCTGCGCTGGTGATCCATCAACTAAAGTTCTTTGATGTTGAGCTATTAGAGTTTTGGAGCCGCGACCTGAAATAGAAACGGCAGGTACACCATGCTGACTTAAGGTACCTGCAAGTCCAGGTCCAACCTCGCCAGCTAAAACTCTTTCGACAACATCAAATACTTCTGGAGTCGTTACACGAAAACCTCCAATGAACTCCGAGTCAACACCAGCCGCTGATAGCGCTGCATCGATTTGCGGACCCCCTCCATGGACGATCACTAGGGATGAACCCGAAGCAATAGCTTCATTGACCGACTTGGCAAACTCTCCGTTTTGATCATTCATCGCGTGGCCACCAAACTTGATTACTATCATGTTGAGTACGCCGAGTTCTCGTGGACATAATCATGTGAGAGATCATTAGTAACCACAGTTGCCGTTGCACTGCCAATATTCATGTTGATTTCAATCAATACTTTCCTGTCTGCAAATGAAACAAGGTTCTTGTCAGCAAAAGGCGCGCTACCTTTTGCAACCTCAACTCCGTTTAATACCACGTCAATCGAAAGTGGATCCATCTCAGCTTTAGCGGTGCCTACCGCTGCAAGTACTCTCCCCCAATTCGGATCTCCACCAAAAATCGCGCACTTTAATAGGTTATTCCTTGCACATGCTCGAGCAATCTCTACGGCATCTTCCTCATTAGCCGCCCCCGTTACTGAAATGGAAACGCTCTTAGTAGATCCTTCCGCATCTTCTATGAGCTGTTCGGCTAGCGATGCGCAAACCTCCGTGAGTGCGGCCGTCAGATTTTGTGCAGATAGCTCAATCCCACTGGCACCAGATCCCATGAGAATGACTGTGTCGTTTGTTGAAGTACACCCGTCAGAGTCGATTCGATTGAAGGTGCGGTCAATTACCTTGCTGAAGATCTCTTGAGCATTGGCGGGTAGAACAGCATCCGTCATAACGACACTCAACATCGTCGCAAGTGTGGGGGCTAACATTCCAGCCCCTTTTGCTATTCCAGTAACCGTCACAGCCTCGATTTGTGAGGTTGCAACCTTAGGGACTGTATCTGTTGTCATGATCGCCCGAGATACATCATCTAAAGATTGTGCACTCAGATTGGAAGCGATCACATCTAACCCCAAGAGGATTTTGTCCACGGGCAATCTCTCGCCAATTAATCCTGTAGAACAAATAACAATCTCTCCGGAGGAGATCCCAAGCAAATCGCCTACCTTCTCGGCGGTTTTGTGGGTGTCCTGAAAGCCTTGCGAACCCGTGCACGCGTTTGCACCTCCAGAGTTGAGCGCAACGGCACGCACAACTTTGCCCTTTGTGACCTCTCGTGACCACATGACAGGTGCAGCAACTACTTTATTGCTTGTGTACACAGCAGCTGCATCAAAGCGCGGGCCGATGTTTTGGATAATTGTTAGATCAAGTGCGCCATTGCTCTTTAATCCAGCAGCCGTGGCGCCGCCAATAAACCCCTCTGGAAGTCTCATGATCCCAATCCATCGAGAATCAAGCCCATTTTTTGATCAAAACCGCAGATGATATTTGCATTCTGAATCGCTTGTCCGGCTGCACCCTTGCCAAGGTTGTCGATGGCAACACTAATAACCGCTCTGTTCGTGTGCTCATCTATAGCAACTTGAAGTTGCGCATTGTTGGTTCCAGTTACCGCAGATGTCTTGGGCATCTGACCTAAGGGCAGTACCGAGACAAAGTAAGAGTCTTTATACGCCTTCGTAAAAGCATCGTGCAAGGTTTGCGTATCGATCTTCTTCGTCAATTTGGCGGTAACCGTCGAAAGAATTCCTCTTGGCATCGGCGCCAGGATTGGGGTGAAGGATATCGTTGCTCCAGTAGCCTCCTCGATTTCAGGGGTATGTTGATGAACTCCTCCGAACTTGTATGAGGTGAGAGAGCCCATTACCTCGCTCGCAATGAGATTGATCTTTGCGCTTCTACCGGCGCCTGTTGTACCCGAGGCTGCAACGACTACAACATCACCCAAATCGATGAAATCTTTCGCAGGTGAGATTCCCAGTGCAATAGATGTGGCGTAACATCCGGGATTTGCAACTCGGTGTGATTTTGCTATTTCAGTGAGCGCTCCAGGAAGTTCAGGCAGCCCATACGTCCATGTGCCCGCATGCAAGCCTCCGTAATACTTTGTCCAAGAGTTTGCGCTCTTTAAACGATAGTCGGCACCAAGATCGATAATCTTTGCCTCTTTTGGAAGTTGTGCGATGACCGCTGCCGACTCTCCATGCGGTAGGGCCAAGAAAACGAGTTCGCAATCTGCAAAGGCCTTAGCATCAAAGGATGAGAATGAACGTTGTGCATAAGAGGTTAGATGCGGATGAACGGAGTTAATTAACTCCCCCGCATTTGAGTGGGCAGTGATTACGGATGGTTGAAACTCTGGGTGAAGCGCCAATAGCCGCAGCAGCTCACCGCCGGCGTATCCGCTGGCTCCGATTACCCCGACTCTCATAAGGCCACTCTATATGGAATTGGCTATTTATGCAATCAATTGCATATTTATGCAGTACGCAGTATCGCCCCAGTATCAGCTACGGCTCTAGCAACGGCGCTCTCCCTGGCTGCTGCGATCTCGGCGCCGGTCAGTGTCCGGTCAGGGGCACGGAAGGTTAGAGCAAAGGCCAAGGAGATCTTTCCTTCTCCAAGTTTGTCGTAGCGATCAAAAAGCTTGATCGATTCAAGGAGATCTCCGGCGCCGGCGCGTAGAGCAGCCTCCACCGATGCAGCACTCACTGAGCCATCAACGATAAGAGCTACATCCTGTAGTGCCGCAGGCATGGTCCCAACGTTTGTAGGTTTAACAAGCTCCGATTCAGGCAGAGCACTTAGAGCGACAGCAAAGGCAGCTGAACGCTCTGGTAATCCAAACTCTGCGCAAACTCGAGGGTGAAGCTCTCCAGCATGGGCGACAGCTTTCCCGTCGATGAGTAGTTCGGCACAACGCCCTGGATGCCATGGCGCAAACTCTGAACGTTCAACTGTGTACGAAAGGTTGCAGAGATCGAGAATCTCTTGTGCGTAAGCGATCGCATCCTGCCATGAGTAAGAGCGAGCCTTACCCTGCCAATCCTCGTTCTCGACCTTTCCTATCAATAAACCGGCAACGTGATAACCCTGCATCGGAACACTCTTAAAAATCTCTTCGATCGACTTAGGGCTTGGTCTAGAACCAGTCTCCGGTGAGATCGCAGGGATGAGCTTTTGAGACGAACGGAAGATTGAACCCATCTCGAAGATCGCGAAATCCTTGGCACCACGGCTAATGTTTCGAGCAGCAATCTCAATTAAACCCGGTACGAGATGTACTCGCATCAGGGGAAACTCTTCAGACATTGGATTGGCTAGACGATAAGTTGCTGCGCGATCTCCAACAAAGCCCATCGAATCGATGGTCTCCTGATTAGTAAATGGAAAACTCTGTACCTCTGCTAAGCCACGGTTAGCCAACATCAAAGCCACTGAGCGACGACGCTTCTGCACCGGTGTTAATGAGGCGTGTTTAGGTCTTGGGGGTAGTAAAGATGGAATCTTGTCATAACCAATTATGCGCGCGACCTCTTCAGCTAAATCAGCTTGAGTCAGCAGATCTGGACGCCAAGATGGTGGGTCGACTTTGAAACTCTTCTCATCAACATCACAACCAACTGTTCGCAAAGCCATAGCTATCTCTGCAGGTGATACCTCAAAACCGAGGGTCTTTGAGATGTAGTTGGGATCGAGATCTATAACGGGAACAAAACGTGGCTCACCATCTACGAGCGTTGAAACATGTTGCGCACTGCTGTACTCGGTAAGGAGTTGTACAAATCGTGCTGAGGCGAACTGCGCCAGAGATGGATCTACTCCACGCTCAAGTCTGCGGGAAGCCTCTGATGAAATCTTATGCCGACGCGAGTTCTTTGCTACACAGGTTGGATCAAATCGAACAGCCTCTAACGCAATACTCTTCGTTGAATCAGTGATCTCAGATTCAAGGCCGCCCATCGTTCCAGCCAATGCAAGATGATTTGAGTCATCGGAAACCATTAAATCATCAGGATCTAAGGTGCGCACTTGACCATCTAAAGTTGTGAACTTTGCACTCTTGCCAGCTCGCTTAATAGTTAGAGCACCCTTGATTTTGTCCCTATCAAAGGCGTGCAAAGGTTGACCTAACTCGAGCATTACATAGTTAGTAACATCTACAACTAAGGAGATCGAGCGCATCCCCATCTTCTCAATTCGACGACGCATCCACAATGGGGTACTCGCTTGAGAGTCAAAGCCATTCAAAGTCCGAAGATAGAAGACACTTGCTGTGGATTTATCTGCAATCTTTGGAACGACACCTTTGCCCGAGTCAGCGAAGTTAAGTGTTCGAAGCGCATCAACAGGATCCTTGAAGTTGAGTCCGAGCGCGCCTGCAATCTCTCTTGAGATACCTCTTATGCTGAGCGCGTACCCACGATCTGGATTGATAGAGATATCAAAGACAACGTCAGCGATCTCTAGACCAACAACCGCATCGGCTCCAATTTCAACGCTTCCTTCGGTAAAAACCAGGATGCCTGAGTGATCCTCACCCATGCCGAGCTCCTTGGCAGAACAGATCATTCCGTTAGAGGTTTTCCCATATGTTTCACGTGCAGCTATTTTGAAATCTCCAGGAAGAACAGCGCCGGGAAGTGCTGCAACCACAATTTCGCCAACTTTAAAATTAGTTGCTCCACAGATAACAAAGCGAACCTCTTTTTCACCGCAATCTAAGCCAACGTAGCGAATAGGCTTCTTAAACTCTGTTACCTCTTCGATGCTTAGAACTTTGGCGAACTTGAGCGGTCCCGTGAGATCTTCGCCAGCGTAAACAACCTCTTCAACCTCAAAGCCAACGCGAATGAGGGCGTCGGAGATTTGTTCAGGAGAAATGGATTGCGGAATATCTACTAACTCTCTTATCCATGAAAGTGGAGCAAGCATTAGAGGCCAACTCCAAACTGACGTGTGAAGCGAAGATCGCCTTCAACAATGTCATGCATATCGGTTATCCCGTGACGCACCATAAGTGTGCGTTCGAGTCCCATACCAAAGGCAAATCCAGAGTAAACATCGGTGTCGATGCCGCAGGTAGCCAGTACCTTTGGGTTAACCATTCCGCAGCCACCCCACTCAATCCATCGATTATTGAAGAAGATATCTACTTCAGCACTCGGTTCAGTGAATGGAAAAAATGATGGGCGAAGTCTGGTTGTAACCTCCGGACCAAACATGTGGCGGGCGAAGTTGTCGAGGGTTCCTTTCAGATGAGCCATCGTGATGTCCTTATCGATTACCAAACCTTCAACCTGGTGAAAGACCGGGCTATGGGTTGCATCTAACTCATCGGCTCGAAAGGTTCGGCCTGGGCACACCACGTAGATTGGTGGCTCCTGCGTAAGCATCGTACGTATCTGCACCGGTGAGGTATGGGTACGAAGAACCATCCCCGACTCAACCGGTTCAACAAAGAAGGTGTCCTGCATTGTTCGAGCAGGGTGATCAGCTGGAATGTTGAGAGCGTCGAAGTTAAGCCAACCGGACTCAAGCTCTGGACCTTCTTCAACCGCAAAGCCCTGTTCAATAAAGAAGTCAGAGACCTCGTTCTTAATTATTGAGATCGGATGCAATCCTCCTCGGTGGCTGCGCTTAAGTGGCAAGGTGATATCCACTACCTCTTCCAACAGAACCTTTTTATCTCTTTCAATCTCAAGCTCTTTTGTACGAAGATCTAATGCAGTGGTGATAGCGGCCTTAGCTTCACCCACAATCTTTCCAGTGGCAGCTTTTTCCTCTGGTGAGAGTGAGCCAAGTGATCGACTTGCTAATGCGATTGGTGACTTATCCCCCAAGTGCGCCAATCGAGCGGTTTTCAAAGACTCCAAATCAGGTGCTGCAAGAAATGCGCCCTGTGCGGCGCTCACCCAAGTAGCGAGCTCAGCTGGATTCATGGGCGTGAGTCTAACGGCTAGCTATTACGGAGTGCGGGAGGTTTGGCGGCTTAAGAAAGGGTGAACATCACTATCGAGGCTGCTGCCGAGAGGTTAAGACTCTCAGCGCTACCCTTCATAGGAATACAGACCTGCACTACATCGCTATCTAAGAGAGCATCTATCCCTCGGGCCTCATTGCCAAAGATTGCGATGTAATCACTGTCTTTATCTAAATCTGTAAGTGAAATCGAACCTGCCGCTGATAGAGCAATCTTCTTCGCCGTAGGAAACGCCTCGGATGCATCCTGAAGCGATACCCCTGTAAAGAGAGGGACGTGCCATAACGAGCCAGCCGTTGCTCGCACGACCTTTGGAGAGTACATATCTACGCTGCCCGGTGATGCCATGACAGCATCAACCCCCATTGCATCAGCGCTGCGCAAAATGGTTCCCGCATTGCCTGGATCTTGAATCTCGTGAAGATAGATCAGACGTGAAGGTTTAGATAGCTTGATTTCTCCAAGCTTTGCATCTGTGATGCTGCAAATACTTAGAACCCCTTGAGGTGAAATAGTTGATGACATCGCTGACATCACAGGTTCGCTGACCTCAACAACATCGATGGATGAGAGATCTAATCCAGCCTCACTGATACGTGATCTTCCACTTTCAGTGAGGTAAAGAACCTCAACCTTGGGACCGAAAGAGGATGTGAGCGCCTCTCGCGCACACTGCAAACCCTCTGCAATGAACTGGCCGTGCTGTGCGCGTTCCTTGTTGCCTCGAGATGAAATAAGAGCCTTCACCCGCGCAACGTGTGGCGAGTGAAGGCTCTCAATCATTAGAAACTACTTACGCAGAAACAAGGCTCTTGCGAGCTACTTCTACAAGTGACTTAAATGTTGCTGGGTCATTTGTAGCGATATCTGAAAGAACGCGGCGATCAACTTCTACGCCAGCTGCCTTTAGACCTTGAATCAGACGGTTGTATGTAAGTCCGTTTTCACGTGATGCAGCGTTAATGCGCTGAATCCAGAGCTGACGGAAATCACCCTTCTTGTCCTTGCGGTCGTTGAAGGCGTAAACCATTGAGTGCGTAACCTGCTCCTTCGCCTTTGTGAAAAGACGTGAACGTTGTCCGCGGTAACCGCTGGCACGCTCGAGAGTTGTACGACGTTTCTTTGCTGCGTGGACACCACGTTTTACTCTTGCCATTTATCGCACGCTCCTTACTTCAACCCAAGCATGCGCTTGGCTGTCATTGTTACGGTTGGCTTAGCTGACTGTTCTGTACTCAAACGACGAGTAACACGTGAAGACTTACGCTCCAAAAGGTGGCGCTTACCCGCACGCTCGTGCATGATCTTTCCGGAACCTGTAACGCGGAAGGTCTTCTTCGCGCCACTATGGGTTTTCATCTTTGGCATTTGATCTCCTCTTACTCGTTCGTCTTAAACTTCATCTGAAGTACTTACTCCAGTAGCGGCTTGTGCCGCCTTCTCTTTTGCAGCTCGAGCTGCTTTCTGCTCTGCGACCGCCTCAGTCTTCTTCTTCGTAGGTCCGAGCACCATCGTCATATTTCGTCCCTCTTGCTTAGGGGCGAACTCAACGAAAGCAATCTCTTTTACATCTTCTGCAAGACGCTGCAAGAGTTTGAAACCGAGCTCTGGACGTGTTTGCTCACGTCCGCGGAACTTCATCGTGATCTTTACCTTGTCTCCACCTTTGAGGAACTTCTCGATCGCCGAACGCTTAGTTTCGTAATCGTGATTTTCGATCTTTGGTGTTAAACGCACCTCCTTCACCACAATGTGGGTCTGGTTCTGACGGGCTTCACGCGCCTTCTGCGCAACTTCGTACTTGTACTTTCCGAAGTCCATGATTTTGCAGACGGGCGGGGTGGCATCTGGTGCAATCTCGACGAGGTCGAGACCAACTTCATCAGCCATCTTTAGCGCCGTATCGATATCTACAACCCCTACCTGTTCACCGGTGTAACCGATAAGACGAATTTCGGGTGTGCGGATTCGATCGTTAATACGCGGTTCAGTTGTGATTTCTGCTCCTTATGTTCGGTCTACTTGTAGTTTCCAAGCTTTCGCAAAAATCGCGCACCGCTAAAGGAGAGTTGAAAGTTAAAAACTTTCTCATCTCGACAAACCATCTCGCCGTAGCGAAGGAGGTGGGAGCGGTGAGCTCCTCTTGCAGCAGCTTGTGACTACTGGTCTGGGGCAGAGATTACCGTTAAGCACCCATCGCGTGCAAACCGCCGTCTACGTGCAGGATCTCCCCCGTAGTTTTAGGAAACCAGTCAGATAACAGGGCTACAGCAGCCTTTGCCGCAGGCACTGGGTCGGAGACATCCCACGCAAGAGGTGAGCGATCGTTCCAAACCTTTTCAAACTCATCAAAGCCTGGAATTGATTTGGCTGCCATAGTTCTAATAGGGCCTGCGGCGACGAGGTTGATACGGATATTTTCTGGGCCTAGGTCACGTGCTAAGTAACGTGATGTTGATTCAAGGGCTGCCTTTGCAACACCCATCCAATCGTACTTAGGCCATGCAACGGTTGCGTCAAAATCTAAACCCACAACACTTGCGCTATCGCCAAACAATGGACGTGCAGCCATCGTCAAAGATTTCAAAGAGTACGCAGAAACTTGAATCGCTGTCGCGACATCTTCCCACGCGGTGTTGAGGAAGTTGCCACCGAGTGCGGCTTCGGGTGCAAAGCCGATGGAATGTACAACGCCATCAAGATAAGGAACATGCTCCTTTACCTTTGAAACTAATGCATCGAGGTGCTCCTGATTAGTTACATCTAACTCAATAACTGGGGCTGGGTTTGGCAGCCTTCCTGCGATGCGGGTAGTCAAACTCATGACTCGCCCATAAGAAGAGAGAATCACCGTAGCTCCTTCTTCCTGAGCAAGGCGGGCGATATGGAATGCAATAGAGCTATCTGTTAGTACACCTGTAACCAAAATACTCTTTCCCTGAAGAATCCCCATGCTTAGTGCCCCATTCCTAATCCGCCATCGACAGGAATAATGGCACCTGTTATATAGCTAGCTTGTGGTGATGCGATAAAGGTAACGACTTCGGCAATCTCATCTGCCGTACAAAAGCGACCAAGTGGAACCGCAGCTGCGATCTCTCCACGACGTTTGTCATCCAAATCCGCCGTCATATCTGTTTCAACAAATCCTGGTGCGACTACATTCGCTGTAATTCCACGGCTTCCAAGTTCGCGAGCAAAGGATCGGGCCATGCCAACCAAACCTGCTTTGCTCGCTGAGTAGTTAACCTGACCAGCGGCTCCAACACTTGCAACAACTGAACCAATAAAGATAAGGCGACCACGCTTTAACTTGAGGAGTCCTTTAGTGGCTCGCTTCGCAGTTCGGAATGCTCCCGTTAAGTTTGCGTTGACTACCTCTTCAAACTCCGCTTCACTCATGCGAAGCACCAACGTATCCTTTGTTATACCTGCATTGGCAACAATGATTTCAGGTATCCCCCACTGTTCCTCAATAATCTCAAAAGCTTTATCGACGCTCTCCGTAGATGTGACATCCATCGCGACCGCTTTGAACCCTGAAGGTGCCTGGCCCGATCTATAAGTCACAACCACATCGTGACCATGGGCTTTGAGTGAATGAGCGATAGCCAAGCCAATACCTCGATTGCCCCCTGTCACTAAGGCCAGGCTCTTTGGGGTATTGGACATGTGGCAAAACTTACCCGACTACTTATGCGTAACCTTCAATTTCGACTCTCACTTAGCATGTATTCACCCTACTCTTAGCGCATGGCCAGAGGATCTAAGTCTGCAAAGTTGGATGCGAACAGTGTTCAGTCCTACGACATCACAAGTGCTCCAAAGGCTCTTAGTACCGATATGGCCGCTAGACAGCGTAGGTACTTTATTTCGATGATGATTCGTACCGCCTGCTTCATCCTCACCGTGATCCTTCCTAGCCCTTATAGGTGGTTTGCCCTTCTTGGCGCTGTAACACTTCCCTACTTCGCTGTGGTGTTTGCAAACGCCGGACGCGAAACGGTCTCCCCCGGAGATGCACTGCTTTCAGAGAAAGCTCGCTCACTCGAATAAGTGAAGAAAGAAAAGTACTCATTAGCTAAATCGCTCGTTACCTTTCTCTTGATCTGCGCCTGCCTATGGGCCACACAGTGGCAGTTTCAACGCGGTGTTGATCGTCAGAAAGAGAACGCGACCATAGCTGCCCGACTAAATTCTTCAGTTATTGCGCTGTCATCGGTGACCAAGAGCGTCGGCAGTTTTGAGTGGATGACCGTAACTACGACGGGTCGATTTGAGCCAACCAATCAGATTCTTCTACGGAACCGTTACTTCGAAGGACAGTATGGCTTTGAGGTCCTCACACGTTTTCGCAATGAAGATGGGAGAAGGTTTTGGGTAGATCGTGGGTGGGTAAAGGCAGGTAAGGATGCAACTACCGCCCCACAAACGACCCCGGTTACAGATGAAGTTGTACAAATCTCGGCAAGGTTGCGCCTGGATTCCTCGCTACCTCAAGGAGCCTTCTTTGCTCTGCCTACGAATAAGAGTGGCGGATTGGTTTCAAAGTTAAATGCGCAATCTGGATTGAGCTCGGAGAACTTCTATTTGGATTTAATCTCATCGAGTAATCCAAACTTCACTCCAAAGGTTGCTTCACAGCTACCCGAGCTTTCCGATGGTCCCCACATGGCATACGCCGTGCAATGGCTCTTCTTCGCAGGCTTAATCCTCTACGGTCGAATTCTAATTCGTCGTAGTGAGGTCCTGCCGGTTAAAGAGCTCTGAGTAAAGACCACCTTTTTCTATTAACTCTTCATGCTTACCGCGTTCGACAATTACTCCATCATCGAGAACAAGTATCTGATCAGCTGCCATGATGGTGCTCAACCTATGTGCGATGACAAAACTAGTTCTTCCTTGCAACGCTTTAGCGAGGGCTTTTTGAACCAGGTCTTCATTCTCTGAATCAAGATGAGCTGTCGCTTCATCCAAAATAACGATGCTTGGTGACTTCAAGAGTAGACGAGCAATAGCTAGCCGTTGTTTTTCACCGCCCGAGAGACGGTGACCCCGCTCCCCTACCATTGTTTCTAGACCATTAGGTAAGGACTCAATGAGATCCCAAATCTGGGCAGCTTTACACGCATCCTTCATCTCATCCACCGTTGCATCAGGCTTTGCATAGAGCAAATTCGCAGTGATGGTGTCGTGGAAGAGATGTGAGTCTTGCATTACTACACCGATGGAGTCTCGAAGGGAGTTAAGTGTTATCTCTCGAATATCAACGCCATCAATAGAGATTGATCCACCTGTAACATCGTAGAGTCGAGGCAGAAGAGCACCGATAGTTGTCTTACCCGCACCTGATGGACCAACGAGTGCGGTTAATGATCCTGACTGCGCCGTGAGTGAGATTCCTTTAAGAATCTCACCAGATTCAGCAATCTCAGGACGTGCGGCTGACTCTAATGAGGCAAGGGAGATATCACTACCCTTGGGGTAACTAAAGCGTACATTTGAAAACTCAACCTTTGGAGTCTTCGAACTTAAAACGATTGCTGTTGGAGAGTCTTGAACCATAGGGACGAGATCTAGAACCTCAAACACTCTCTCAAAAGATACAAGCGCTCCCATGACATCTACACGCACAGTTGCCAGAGCTGCTAACGGACCATATAGACGGGCAAGCAAGGTTGTAATAGCTATCAAACTTCCAACAGTTATCGAGCCGTTAATCGCAAGATGCCCCCCGATTCCATACGCCAAGGCGGTAGCTATCGCTGCAACGCTAATTAAGGCGATAAAGAAGAATGTGTTGAGCATGGCCATCGATATTCCGATATCTGCAACTTTGCGTGCTCGTTTTCTAAACATGGTCGACTCTTCATTAAGATCGCCGTAGAGCTTTACCAGCAAGGCTCCTGAGACGTTGAACCTCTCCGTCATTGCCGAAGACATCGCGGCGTTAAGCTCATACGAGTCCCTCGTATATCCCTGCAATTTATTGCCGATCCATTTGGTTGGGGCGAGAAAAATGGGTAGTAGTAGCAACGAAGCCAAAGTAATTTGCCAACTCAACGCCAGCAAAGTTCCCACCACCAGTATGAGAGTTAAGGTATTGCTAATCACTCCGGAAAAGGTTGATGTGAAGGCTCTTTGTGCACCGATAACATCTCCGTTGATACGGGTAATCAACGCTCCAGTCTGAGTGCGAGTAAAGAATGCAATCGACTGCTCTTGCACGTGGCGAAACACTTGAGAGCGCAGATCGTAGATTAGGCCTTCACCGATTCTTGATGAGATCCAACGAACCAAGATATTGATGAGCGCGCTAGCAACTGCTAATACTCCAACAGCAACAGCCATCCTTGTTACAAGAGAACCATCTTTGGGGATAACACCCTTATCAACTAACTCCTTGAGTAGAAGTGGCGTTGCAACTGTTAAGACTGCATCGATAATGAGAGCAAAGAAGTAGATAACAAAGATTGATTTATAAGGTATGGCATAGCTAGCGATACGTTTGAGTGTGCCAGGCTTTAACTTTGCACTTTTAACCGATTGATCTGAGCTCAGAGTTCGCAGGGCCATCCAGCCCGCATGCATTGACATTGTTGTTAGACAGTAAAGCCGAGGGCACGAAGTTGTTCGCGCCCATCGTCTGAAATCTTGTCTGGACCCCAAGGTGGCATCCAAACCCAGTTAATCTTTACATCGCTAGTCATCGGTGCAAGTGCCGCACGGGTTTGATCCTCGATAACATCCTGCAATGGGCATGCAGCGGAGGTAAGTGTCATGTTTAAGACGGCGATATTGTTCTCATCGACCATGACATCGTAAATTAGCCCTAAATCAACAACGTTTATGCCAAGCTCAGGGTCGACAACATCCTTCATCGCCTCTGTGACATCTTCAATCTTTGCGCTCATCGTAACCTCTCAACGTATTGGACCATCCTACTTCGCCGATGCCTGTACCGCTGCATCTTTGAACGCCATCCAGCCAAGAAGTGCACACTTGATGCGCGCTGGATACTTTGATACTCCAGCAAGAGCCACCGCATCTTCAAGGAGCTCATCATCGCCGGTTTTCGACCCCTTGCTTTGCATTAAATCTAAGAACTCTTTCTCAATAACCCCTGCTTGATCCACCGTTTTGTTCTTGAGCAAATCACTCATGATCGAGACGCTAGCTTGAGAGATCGAACATCCAACTCCATCCCACGTCACATCCTCGACGATGCCGTTCTTTATTGTTAAGTTCAAGGTGATTTCATCTCCGCAGCTTGGGTTTACGTGATGAACCTGCGCGTCATAAGTGGTACTTAAATTCTTGTTCTGGGGGTGCTTATAGTGATCGAGAATGACATCTTGATACAGGGCGTCGAGTTCCATTATTTGCTCCCAAAGTAGGAGATTGCACCACGTACTCCAGAGGCGAGTTCATCAAGATCTTCCTCAGTGTTATACAAGTAGAGGGAGGCTCTAGTAGTTGCTGCAACCCCAAGCTTGCGAGTCAGTGGCCATGCGCAGTGATGTCCGGTTCGTACTGCAATCCCCTTGCTATCTAAATACTGCCCTAAATCATGTGGGTGAATTCCATCGACGATGAATGAGGCAGCTCCACCTCGATCCACCATCTCTTTCGGACCAACAACCCTCAAACTCTCAATCTCAGAAAGTTTGGAGAGTAAAGATGCGGTCAAGGTCTTCTCATGATCAAAGATTTTCTGCATACCGATTGATTCAAGATAGGTAAGGGCAGCACCCAGACCGACGGCTTGTGCCATATTGGGCACCCCTGCTTCAAACTTTCTTGGAGCCGGCGCCCAGGTTGCCGATGTCATGGTGACACTTTCGATCATCGAGCCACCACTAAGGAAAGGTGGAAGCTGCGCTAAGAGTTCAGATTTACCCCAGAAAACACCAACACCGGTGGGACCAACCGCCTTGTGACCTGAGAAAACCAAGAAATCTATATCGAGTTGCTTGACATCAATTGGCATGTGCGGAGCTGACTGACATGCATCTAATACAACGACCGCACCCACCGCATGTGCTCGTTTGATAATTTCGGCTAGTGGATTGATAGTTCCAAGAACATTTGATTGATGGGTTAGGGCAACAACCTTTGTATTCTCGGTAATAACCTTCTCAATATTTGTTAGATCTAGTCGACCAGCTTCGGTGACTTCAAACCAACCTAATTGAGCGCCAGTACGGGCTGCCAACTGTTGCCACGGAATTAAGTTTGCGTGATGCTCCATCTCGCTTACAACGATCTTGTCCTTTGAATCAAGGAAAAATCGATTCCCCTTCGGGGCGTTGCCTATTGCGTACGCAATCAGATTGAGAGACTCTGTCGCACTTTTTGTGAAGACAACCTCATCTATCGACGCCTTAAGGAACTGTGCGACGATTGCTCGTGCATTTTCATAAGCATCCGTAGCCTCTTCAGCTAGCTGGTGGGCACCTCGATGTACTGCAGCGTTATGAAAGCGATAAAAGTTAGACTCAGCGTCGATAACTGCGTTCGGCTTTTGACTCGTTGCCCCGCTATCTAGATAAACAAGGCGCTTTCCATCGCGAATTGTCCTGGTGAAGATAGGAAAATCCTTGCGAATGGCGACCGCATCAAATGTCATCTAAGCGCTGACGTACTCCGCATAACCATTGGCTTCAAGTTTCTCAGCCAACTCCGGTCCGCCTTCTTCTACAACCTTGCCGTTGGCAAAGACGTGTACGAAATCGGGCTTAATGTATCGAAGGATTCGGGTGTAGTGAGTAATGAGAAGTACTCCAATATTATTGGCTTCCTTTGCTCGGTTGACACCCTCTGAAACGATACGAAGAGCATCTACATCTAACCCTGAATCAGTTTCATCCAAGATTGCGATCTTTGGCTTCAAGAGTTCAAGCTGCATAATTTCATGGCGCTTCTTTTCTCCACCAGAAAAACCCTCATTGACGTTACGTTGCGCGAAAGCTGGATCCATGTTGAGCGCCTCCATCGCCTCTTTCACCTCGCCAACCCATGTGCGTAGCTTTGGCGCTTCGCCGCGAAGTGCGGTTGCAGCTGTTCGCAGGAAGTTTGAAACGGACACACCAGGCACCTCGACCGGATACTGCATAGCTAGGAACAATCCAGCCTTTGCGCGTTCATCTACAGTCATAGCTAGTACATCTTCACCATCGAGTGTCACTGTGCCACCTGTGATTGTGTACTTCGGATGACCTGCGATTGAGTACGCAAGGGTTGATTTACCAGAACCGTTAGGTCCCATGATGGCGTGGGTTTGGCCAGACTTAATAGTTAAGTCGACGCCCTTTAAAATCTCTACCGAGCCGTTATCTGTGTCTACAGAGACTTTGAGGCCGCGAATTTCTAGAGTACTCATTTTCTACCTTACCTACGCATCTACCGTGACGGAGTTTCCGTCGACGCTTACTGAAAAACTCTTTACCGGTGCTACAGCTGGCGGGGTTAACGCTTCCCCTGTGCGCAGATCAAACTCTGCCCCATGTAACCAACACTCAATCTTGAAATCAGTTATCTCTCCCTCAGAAAGTGAGGCATCTGAGTGAGAACAAACATCGCCTATAGCGAAGACCTCATCTCCTACGCGAGCAACGCAAATACTTTGCCCATTCTTTTCGATTCGAACCGGCTTGCCATGTTCGAGATCGGTTAGTTGAAGATCTGACATCTACCTGCCTGCCTTCGCGAGCTCGTCATCGATACGGTTCATTAATCGCTCCTGAATATCCTCAATACCGATTTCAGAGATAATCTCATTGAAGAAACCTCGAACTACCAATCGGCGCGCATCCTCAATCTCGATACCTCGTGACATCAGATAAAAGAGTTGCTCATCATCAAAACGACCCGTTGTACTCGCATGTCCAGCTCCAACAATCTCGCCAGTTTCAATCTCAAGGTTTGGAACAGAGTCTGCTCTGGCACCATCTGTCAGCAGAAGATTTCTATTGAGCTCATATGTATCGGTACCTTCAGCCGCAGCACGGATGAAAACATCACCAATCCAGACCGTATGGGCATCTTGTCCAGCAAGTGCACCTTTGTAGTTAACTCGGGATTTTGCATGAGGCACTTTATGATCGACAAACATTCGGTGTTCAAAGAATTGTCCGGTAGTAGCGAAGTAAACCCCTGACAAATCCGCTGAAGCTCCTGGTGCAATGAAATCAACGGTTGGTAGAAGTCGAACGACATCGCCTCCTACAGTTACAACAATCGATTTAAAGGTTGCATCGCGATCCACAACAGCGTGATGCCTTGCTGTGTGAATTGACTTTGCTTGCCACTCTTGTAGTGAGATGAAAGTCAGATGCGCGCCAGGTGCAACACTAATTTCAATATCCTCAGCAAGGATGGCATCCCCCGTATTTTCGATTACAACGGTTGCCTTCGAATGGTTCTCGGCACGAATTTGCACGCGTGAGAGTTCAGCAGCCGATACTCCCCCGCAGCAACGAGTCAAGAAGATTGGCTCGGGAACTTGGGTGTTTGCAGAAATCGTAAGTACTGCAACATCCTTGGCGTTCTCTCTCACTCTAGAAACAATTACATCGTCACAATCAGTTAGGGCAGGAGCCAACTCTCGAGCGATACGCTCAAAACTTACGCCGACCGCTAAACCGTTGTATGAGAGAGAGTCTCTATCTTCAATCTTTGCCGAACCATCATGAAGTCCACCAAGTCGCTTGAGAGGTGTAAATCTCCACGCCTCTTCACGCCCTGTTGGGGTTAGGTAGTTGGTTGCAAGTGTTGTCATTATCCGACAGCACCTTCCATCTGCAGTTCGATAAGACGGTTGAGCTCTAGCGCATACTCCATAGGAAGCTCGCGCGCGATTGGTTCAATAAAGCCACGAACAATCATCGCCATCGCTTCATCCTCAGTCAGACCACGCGACATGAGGTAGAAGAGTTGATCATCACTTACCTTAGAGACGGTCGCTTCGTGCCCCATCGATACATCATCTTCACGGATATCGACGTAGGGATACGTATCTGATCGTGAGATTGTGTCAACCAAAAGTGCATCGCACTTAACGGTGCTCTTTGAATGGTGTGCACCTTCTTGTACCTGAACAAGACCGCGGTAAGAGGTTCGGCCTCCTCCGCGAGCTACAGATTTCGAGATAACAGATGAAGATGTATACGGCGCTGCGTGAACCATCTTTGCACCAGAGTCTTGGTGTTGACCAGGACCAGCAAAGGCTAGTGAGAGTGTCTCTCCCTTTGCATGTGGACCCATCAACATAACCGCTGGATACTTCATGGTTACCTTTGAGCCGATGTTTCCATCCACCCATTCCATTGTCGCGCCTTCAGCGCATGTTGCACGCTTTGTGACGAGGTTATAGACGTTATTGGACCAGTTTTGGATGGTTGTGTAACGAACTCGCGCGCCCTTCTTAACAATAATCTCAACAACTGCAGAGTGAAGAGAGTCAGATTTGTAGATCGGCGCGGTACAGCCCTCTACATAATGGATATAGGAATCCTCATCAGCAATAATGAGTGTGCGTTCAAACTGACCCATGTTCTCGGTATTGATTCGGAAGTATGCCTGCAATGGGATATCTACATGCACGCCCTTTGGAACGTAGATAAATGAGCCACCCGACCATACCGATGTATTGAGCGCTGCAAACTTATTGTCTCCGACTGGAATAACTGAGCCGAAGTACTCTTTAAAGAGTTCTGGGTGCTGCTTTAATCCGCTATCGGTGTCGAGGAAGATAACTCCCTGCTTCTCAAGATCCTCGCGGATTGAGTGATAAACAACCTCTGACTCGTATTGAGCGGCTACTCCCGAAACCAAGCGCTGCTTTTCAGCCTCAGGGATTCCTAAGCGATCGTATGTATTTTTGATCTCCTCAGGAAGGTCATCCCACGTTGCAGCCTGCTTCTCTGTTGAACGGACGAAGTACTTAATTGTGTCAAAGAAGATCCCAGAAAGATCTGATCCCCAAAATGGCATCGGCTTCTTTTCAAAGAGTGACAAACCCTTGAGGCGAAGATCTAACATCCATTGCGGCTCGCTCTTTTTGGATGAGATATCGCGAACGACATCCTCATTCAAACCTCGCTTGGCGTTGGTGCCGATATCACTCTTGTCGGACCAGCCGTACTCATAGTTGCCGAGTCCATCGAGTTCAGGGTGTGCAGTTGTCATTACTTTGCCTTTCCGGCGTTGGAGGTCTTCTTGCTACGGTGTTTCTCGTTCTTTGTTGCTAGAGCTGGAATGTATGTAGTGCAGACGCCGTCGCCGTGTGCGATCGTTGCCAATCTCTGAACATGCGTACCTAGAAGTTCGGAGAAAGCCTGAGTCTCGGCTTCGCAGAGCTCGGGGTACTGAGCTGCAACATGTGCGATAGGACAGTGGTGCTGACAAATTTCTTCACCCTTTGCGCGTGGCGCAACACTTGCAGCAAAGCCCTGCTCGGTTAAGAAGCTCGCCAATGCGTTCACCTTATTGCTTCGCTTGGAAAGGGTCGGCGAGGCTTTTCTAACAATCTCATCTGCCCGCGACTTCGCAAAGGATTTAACGAGATGCTCCCCTGATTGGGCAGCCATAAACTTCAACGCAGAAACAGCTAGATCGTCGTATGAGTGTTCAAACTTTTCGCGACCGGTATCAGTCATAACAAAAACTTTTGAGGGCCGACCGCGACCGCGAACCAAAGTGGCGTGAGGCTCTCTGGCTTCTAATACCCCATCTGCGACGAGAAGATCGAGATGGCGACGAATACCAGCCGGTGTTAATCCAAGACGTTCGCCCAGAACCGCCGCACTTGATGGGCCGTTCTCTAGAATTGAACGTGCTACAGCGTCCCGGGTCCGAAGATCCTCACCAACTGGGGCTTGGGATGATGTAGCTATTTTCACAACAGTATTGTGTCGTAATTCCAGACTCATTTCCAGTTGAGAAACGCGTAGGCTGACGGGGTGAAAGCGCGAACCGCCTCCTTCGGGGCTCTCCTCTTCCTGCAAGCCGCTCTTGTGTCAACAGGTGGAGCGGTGCGCCTAACCGGCTCAGGGCTTGGGTGTCCAACCTGGCCTGAGTGCACCCCCGGTTCATACACACCGGTTCCTCACCAGGCGGAGGGGCAGTTGCACGCATGGATCGAGTTTGGAAATCGACTTCTAACCTTCGCTCTTCTCTTTGCCGCACTTATCGCTGTCTTTATTGCCCTGCGCAGTAAGCGTCGAGACTTAAAAGTTCTTGCTGCACTTCAACTCCTTGGAATATTAGGACAAGGTGTATTGGGTGGAATCACAGTTCTTACCGATTTACATCCGATACCGGTTGCAGGTCACTTAATTCTCTCAATCCTTCTTATCTCCGGTGCTACCTCACTATTTGCAAGAAGGAAGGCTCCACATAGAAAGGTAAAGAACCTTTCCCGAGACTTCAGCACACTTTCACGGCTACATATTTTCACTACCTTCGTTGTGATTGTCCTCGGGACATTGGTCACCGGCAGCGGACCACATGCTGGCGATGAGAAAGCTCAGAGGTTTTCCTTTGATATACAGACAATTTCATGGCTCCACGCAGACTTTGTGATTGCTCTATTTGGATTGACCTTGGCTTTGTTCCTAGTAACACGTGGTTTAGATCAAACAAAGAGGTTAGTTATCAAATTTAGCGTGGTGGCTCTTCTTCAAGGCACCATTGGCTACATACAATACTTCACGGGAATACCTGAGATTCTCGTGGCAGCTCATCTATTGGGAGCGACACTAGTTTGGATCGCAGCGTGGCGAGTCCGCATATCCATTAAGGAAGAGGAAGTTAGATGACCAACCTACCGGGCTGGACCGAGATAGATGACCGCGCCGTTGCATACGCAAGGGCGTTGGCCGCAGATGCAGTACAAAACGCCGGCCATGGTCACCCGGGAACGGCGATGGCTCTTGCGCCAGTTGCTTACAACCTTTTTCAACGCCACTTAATTCATGATCCATCTGATCCAAAGTGGATAGGTCGAGATAGATTCATTCTTTCCTGTGGCCACTCATCCCTAACTCTCTACACACAGCTCTTTTACAGTGGGTACGGATTAGAGCTCGACGATCTCAAAGCTTTTAGACAGGCGAACTCACTAACACCAGCACACCCAGAGTTTGGACACACACTTGGTGTTGAAATGACGACCGGGCCACTTGGAGCAGGGCTCGCCACCGCTGTTGGCTTTGCTATGGCCGCACGGTATGAACGCGGACTCTTTGATCCAGATGCGGCACCTGGAAGCTCAATCTTTGATCACGCCATTTGGGTTATCTGTTCAGATGGAGATTTACAAGAGGGAGTGACATCTGAGGCCTCCTCGCTAGCAGGTACACAAGCACTAGGTAATCTCAATGTTATTTATGATGATAATCGCATATCTATCGAGGGCGATACGCACTTAGCTTTCACAGAGGATGTTTCTGCCCGTTACCGTGCATACGGCTGGCATGTTGTTGAGGTTCAAACAAAGGCCGATGGTGATGTAGATCTAGAGGCGCTAGATGCAGCGATGCTCGCCGCAAAGGCCGAGAGTACAAAGCCATCTCTCATCCGCTTGCACACCGTTATTGCATGGCCTGCACCAACGCTTCGCAACTCCCCTAAATCTCATGGTGCAGCCCTTGGCGAGGAAGAGGTTGCTCAAACCAAGAAGGCTTTGGGGTTAAATCCTGAGGAGAAGTTTGCGATTTCGCAGGATGTTCTATCTCATACGCGTAAGGTCAAAGAGCGTGGCGGTGAGCTACACAAAGTTTGGAATAGCAAGTTTGAGATTTGGAAGGGTGCTAATCCGGATAAGGCCGCTCTTCTTGATCGGTTAATCAAGGGCGATCTTCCGTCGCAATTATCTTCGGCTCTTCCTGTTTACGCTGCCGGTAAGGATGTTCCAACTCGTAAAGCCTCAGGTGAGGTAATCCAAGCGATCGCCAATGTAATGCCAGAGCTATGGGGTGGTTCTGCAGACTTAGCGGACAGTAACAACACAGTGATTGAAGGAAGCGGTTCATTCCTTCCAGTGGGTAGCGCAATGAAAGGTGCCAACCCTTACGGGCGAATGGTGCACTTTGGTATTCGCGAACATGCAATGGGCATGATCGTTAATGGGGTTGCGCTACACGGTCTCACACGATCATTTGGTGGCACCTTTGCAGTCTTTAGCGACTTCATGAGACCTGCTGCACGTCTTGCGGCGCTTATGAATATTCCTTCTACCTTCGTGTGGACACATGACTCCATAGGCCTTGGTGAGGATGGCCCAACACACCAACCTGTAGAGCACCTTGCGGCGCTTCGAACTATTCCAAACTTCGCTGTTGTGCGACCAGCTGATGCGAATGAGGTCGCTCATGCATGGTTACAGATTCTTCAGCGCGCAAAACCAGCTGGTCTCATGCTCTCTAGACAGAACCTTCCTGTCGTTGATCGCACAACTCACGCATCAGCAGAGAACGTCTCCAAAGGTGCATACGTACTTAAAGAGGCTTCCCAGGGAGTCAACGTAGTTCTCATCGCTACCGGATCAGAGGTATCGATCGCACTTGAGGCGCAAGTGACACTGGAATCTAAGGGTATTTCTACACGGGTTGTCAGTGCGCCATGTCTTGAGTGGTTTAACGAGGAGCCAAGCTCTTACCGTGATCAAGTTCTTCCCAAATCGGCAAAGTTGCGTGTAAGTATTGAGGCAGGAGTTGCTTCAGGTTGGCGTGAGTACATTGGGGACACCGGTGTTGCGATCTCTCTAGAGCACTTCGGAGAGTCGGCATCGGCATCGCATCTCTTTAAAAAGTACGGCTTTAGCGCTGAAAATATAGTTGCGCAGGTGGAGAAGGCGCTGGCTTAATGATTTCGATTAGCGGTCCATCTCTCCAAGAGGTTGATCGAGGTTCTAAGCTCTACAAAAAGCTTGCCGACCTCCATCTTCGACTTGCTGAAAAGGACTCGACAATCTGGGGTGCACGCGCCCAAAAAGAGGCTTCTATTCGTCTGAACTGGATTGATGCTCCAGCCTCTTCGAAGCAGCTCATACCTGATCTGCAAAGATTGAAGGAGAGGTTCTCCGGCCTAAACAATCTGATTTTGTGCGGTATGGGTGGTTCTTCACTAGCGCCAGAGGTTTTTGCAAAGAGTTTTGCGAAGCAGCTCTTCATTGTTGATTCAACCGATCCGAACTACATTGCACATACAGATGGCTTCGACCTAGCAAAAACGCTGGTAATTGTCAGCTCCAAATCCGGCACTACTATCGAACTCATCGCACTTCGAAACTACTTTATGGATCGTTTTTTGAAGGCGGGTATGAACCCCAAGGATCATATGGTTGTGGTAACCGATCCCCAATCTGTACTAGATATCGATGCCCGCAAGAATGGCTTTACGGTAATCACCGCAGATCCCCATATTGGTGGTCGATTTAGCGCACTTAGCGCATTTGGTTTGGTGCCCGCATTCCTTATGGGGGTCGATGTTGCAGAGGTATTAGACACTGCACAATCGGCTAAGAAATCATTTATTGAAAACCCGAGCATGGTCTTAGATACCGCTTACATCATCTCCGAGGTAGCAGGTCAGTACCTCTCCTTCTCAGATGGTGAATCCAATCTGCCTGGGCTTTCCGATTGGATAGAACAGCTCATCGCAGAGTCCACGGGTAAGGAGCAAAAGGGTCGCCTACCAATTTCAACTCCGCTGGGTGCTAACTCCCCCGACGCCTTAAAAGTATCTTTCGGAGAGGATGCGGATTTAATCGTTCAAGGCCACATTGGGGAGCAGTTCATCTTCTGGGAATGGGTTACGGCACTTGTTGCCGCGGTACTTGAAGTGGATGCTTTCAACCAACCAAACGTTACGGAGGCCAAAGAGCAGACCAATGATCTGCTTCGTCAATGGGGCGGGAGCGCTCCGACCTTGACGCCCGATGCCGACGAAGAGGAGATAGAGATTTATGGGCACGGGGTTACGGTCACCTCGGCTCTTAAAAACTTGATCATGAACACGAATATCGAGGGATATATAGCGATCATGGCCTACCTCGACCGTCAGGATGATTCAAAGATCATGGAGTTACAAGAGATCCTGGCAGATAAATCTGGGCGACCAGTAAGTTTTGGATGGGGCCCTAGGTTTCTTCACTCCACCGGTCAGTTCCATAAAGGCGGACAACAAAACGGATCATTTCTTCAAATTACGGGTAACTCAAACGCGATCATCGCTATTCCTGAAATGGAGTTTGATTTCAAAACCCTCATCACTGCGCAGGCGGTAGGCGATGGCATTGCGCTATCTGAGAGAAGGTTCCCGATTCTTCGCTTGAATCTGATGAATCGAGCCGTGGGTATTGAGCAACTTCTTTCGGCGGCTCGAGCTATTTAACAGGTAAAGCTTTTTTACTCGTCATCTCCACGAAGTTTGCGAAGGGCATCTTCCAGAATCTTTGCACCCTCAGTGTCGGAGCGGCGCTCCTTTACATATGCAAGGTGGGTTTTGTACGGGATATTTACAACGGCGCGAGGAGGATTGTTGCGATCGCGACCGGCAGGTAATCCGCACTTTGGACAGTCCCACTCAGCTGGGATAACAACAGTCTCTTCAACTGCAAAGGATGGACGGACTTCGTGGCCATTTCCACACCAGTAAGAAACCGTTGCACGTTCAATCTGATCTCCGCGCTCAGCCTCGCCCATTGGGCCAGCGCCGACACGACTTCCACGAATTGCACTTGCCATCTAATTAACCCTTCAAAACAAGGCTCAGGGCGATAACGCCGGCAAACCATAAACCGCCGACCACAATTGTGATGCGATCTAAGTTTCTTTCAACGACCGATGAACCGCCGTAGTTAGATGAGACTCCGCCACCAAAGAGGTCGGAAAGACCGGAACCTTTTCCTTTGTGAAGAAGAACAAGAAGAATCATCAAAACACTTGTAATGACAAGGAAGATAGAAAGTGCCAAAGCCACGGTATTACTCCTTCATGGTTAGAGCGTAAGGATACTAGATACGGGCGGTGATTATTCGCTGGCTACGGCGTGGAACTTCGTGATTTTAGCTAGCTCCTCAGGATCTAGGCTCGCTCCCCCGATAAGCGCTCCATCAACATCGCCCTGCTTCATGATTTCGACGATATTTGATGACTTCACTGAACCGCCATAAAGGATGCGCATGTTGTTTGCGATTTCGGCAGAACCTATTGAAACAACCTCTTCGCGGATAGCGGCACAGACCTCTTGAGCATCCTCAGGAGTAGCTGTCTTTCCAGTACCAATCGCCCATACCGGTTCGTAAGCAATCACAATCTTCTTGAGCTCTGGCTTAGTAAAACCATCAAGGCCTGCACGCACCTGACGAATAACATGTGAAACATGTGTCCCGGCCTCACGTATAGCGAGCTCTTCACCAACACAGAAGATCGGAGTGAGCTCATTTGCAAGAGCTGCTTTAATCTTTCGGTTAATAAGCGCGTCATCCTCTTTGTGAATCGCACGTCGTTCAGAGTGACCAATGACTACAAATGTACAGCCTAGCTTTGCGAGCATGTGTCCTGAGATGTCTCCAGTAAAAGCTCCGCTTGCTTCAGGAGATAGATCCTGCGCGCCATAAAGGAGTCGGAGTCGATCGCCATCGACAAGGGTTTGAATCGAACGGATATCTGTAAAGGGAGGAATAACAGCAACATCAACAGCGTCATAATCCTTGTCATCTAATGAGTAAACGAGCTTTTGTGCAACCGCTATCGCCTCAAGGTGATTGAGGTTCATCTTCCAGTTGCCTGCCATAAGTGGCTTACGCATTGTTACTCCTTCGGTAGTTGTGGTGAAAATTAAAGATCTAGTGCGCTGAGGCCAGGGAGCTCTTTACCTTCAAGGTACTCCAAGGATGCGCCTCCGCCAGTTGAGATGTAGCCAAACTCTGAGTCCGCAAAGCCAAGTGCGCGAACCGCCGCTGCAGAGTCGCCTCCACCTACGACAGAGATGCCGGAAACCTGAGTAAGGGCTTTTGCAACAACCTTTGTACCGTTCGCGAAGGATGGAAACTCAAATACCCCCATCGGTCCATTCCAGAATACTGTTTTACAGGCAACGATCGCATCCGCAAAAGCTTCCGCAGAATCTGGGCCAATATCCAACCCCATTTGATCGGCCGGTATTGCATCAGCGCTAACTAAGGTCGCGCTAGCATCGATTGAAAAAGTAGGTGCAACGAGGATATCTGTTGGCAGAACCAATTTCACACCTGAGTCGGCTGCTTGCTTGATAAGAGCTTTGACTGTATCGATTAGATCGGTTTCAACGAGTGAAGATCCAATCTCTTTGCCTTGTGCAGCCAGGAAGGTGAAAACCATTCCACCGCCGATTGCCATGACATCAACCTTGCCAAGTAAGTTTGAGATAACACCGATCTTGTCTGAGACCTTTGCACCACCTAGCACCACGCCGTAAGGGCGTTCGGGGTTGATCGTTAACCTCTTTAATACCTCAACCTCAGCTGCAACAAGGGTTCCTGCTGTATGCGGAAGAAGTTTTGGTAGGTCAAAAACAGATGCATGCTTGCGGTGAACTGCACCAAAGCCATCCCCTACATAAGCATCGGCCAACTTAGCTAGCTCTTTGGCAAGCTCAGCACGTTCTGACTCATCCTTAGAAGTCTCTGCAGCTAAGTAACGAATATTCTCAAGTAAAAGCACTTCACCGGCTTTTAGAGCTTTAGCTTTTTCTTCGACATCGCTACCCATTACCGCTCCTGCGAAAGTAACAGGCTTTCCAAGAAGCTCGGAAAGTCGCACCGCAATTGGCGCCAGGGAGAGCTCTGGTTTGGCTTCACCCTTTGGACGCCCAAGGTGTGCTGCGATAACCAAGCTTGCACCCTTATCTAGCAGGAGTTTGATAGTTGGAAGCGAGGCTTTAATTCTTCCGTCATCTGTGATCTTTCCATCCTTTAACGGAACGTTGAGATCGCAGCGAAGAAAAACTCGCTTTCCAACTACATCAAAATCCTTCAAAGACATATGAGTTAGAGAGACTTTCCGACGTGACCGATGAGGTCAACGAGGCGGTTTGAGTAACCCCATTCATTGTCATACCAACCAACAACCTTTACCTGATTGCCGATTACCTTTGTAAGTCCTGAATCGAAGATACATGAAGATGGATCTGTGACGATATCGGATGAAACGATTGGATCCTCTGTATATGAGAGGTAACCCTTAAGCGCACCATTTGCAGCTGCCTTCATGGCTGCGTTGATCTCTGCAGCGCTTGCTTCCTTTGCAAGTTCAACGGTGAGGTCGGTTGCTGAACCGGTTGGAACTGGTACGCGCATCGCGTAACCATCCAACTTGCCCTTGAGCTCTGGAAGTACCAAAGAAATAGCCTTAGCTGCACCTGTAGATGTTGGAATCATATTTGTTGCAGCAGCGCGTGCTCGACGAAGATCCTTGTGAGGGAAGTCAAGAATTACCTGGTCGTTTGTGTAGGCGTGAATAGTGGTCATTAAACCCTTAACGATTCCCCAGTTGTCGTTGAGGACCTTGGCCATTGGCGCAAGGCAGTTTGTTGTACATGAAGCGTTTGAAATCACGTGATGGTTTGCTGGATCGTACTTGTCCTGATTTACGCCCATGACGATTGTGATGTCCTCGTCGGTAGCAGGAGCTGAGATAATCACCTTTTTGGCACCAGCGGTGATGTGCTTCTTCGCATCAGATGCCTTAGTGAAGTGTCCAGTTGATTCAATGACGATGTCAGCTTTGACGGCGGCCCAAGGAAGGTTTGCTGGATCGCGATCTGCAAAGACCTTAATTGTCTTTCCACCAACGGTTAGCGTGTCATCTGTGTAAGAAACCTCAAGACCTAAACGGCCAAGAATTGAGTCGTACTTAAGAAGATGGGCAAGAGTTGCGTTATCTGTAAGGTCGTTAATTCCTACGATATTGATGTTTGGGTTCGTGAGAGCGGCACGGAAGAAGTTACGGCCAATACGTCCAAATCCATTAATTCCAACATTAATCACGTTTATACCTCGCTTATAAGTAATAGGACCCACCCGGTGAAGCCAGACTGGGTATACGGCAAGAAAACTGCCACATCTTTGGGGTCAGGCGGCAACCTTATCAGTTGGTACTGGTTACTCGAGAGTGCGCGCCCGCGCTTAGTTCAGTAAATCAGGTGATAATCCCGCTTCAGTATCGGGAATACCAAGCTCACCCGCACGCTTATCGGCCATCGCTAGCAGTCTGCGAATACGACCTGCAATCGCATCCTTTGTCATGGGAGGAGTTGCAAGTGAGCCAAGCTCTTCAAGGCTTGCCTGGCCATGACTAATTCGTAGCTCTCCAGCCTCTTTCAGGTGATCGGGAATGGTTGGTCCAAGAATCTCCATCGCTCGCTGAACTCGAGCGGCCGCTGCAACAGCAGCACGCGCTGAACGTCGAAGATTTGCATCATCAAAGTTTGCAAGGCGGTTAGCGGTTGCACGAACTTCGCGACGCATGCGACGCTCTTCCCAAGCAAGAACACTCTCATGCGCACCAAGACGTGTGAGAAGAACACCGATCGCATCACCATCTCGGATAACAACACGATCTACTCCGCGGACTTCGCGCGCCTTAGCAGCGATACCCAGTCTTCTAGCTGCTCCAACTAGAGCAAGAGCGGCCTCAGGTCCTGGACATGTTATTTCGAGTGAGGATGATCGACCAGGTTCTGTGAGAGAGCCATGTGCAAGGAAGGCGCCACGCCAAGCCGCCTCTGCATCACAGATGTTTGCGGCAACAACCTGTGGCGGTAGGCCTCTGACTGGACGACCGTTGCCATCGATTAATCCAGTCTGTCTAGCAAGGGCGTCACCAGCTTCAATGACGCGCACAACGTACCGGCTTCCTTTTCTGAGACCACTTGAAGAAAGAACCGCTAAATCACTCTCATGGCCGTAAATATCAGATATGTCCTTCTTTAACCTGCGAGCTGTTTGGGAGGTGTCTAACTCAACCTCGATGACAACCTTGCCTGCCGCAATGTGTAAACCACCAGCAAAGCGAAGCAGGGATGAGACCTCAGCTTTACGACAGCAGGGTTTCGTGACCGATAGACGACTGAGTTCGTCCTTCACAGATGCTGTCATTGCCATGGGGTTATCCAATCAGGATTTTCTTCTCAATGTGTGCAAAAAGGGAGGTTAATTTCTCAAAGCTATGGTGGATTTTTTCCTTCTCATCACGCAGCTCTGCAAGAATCAACTCTCCACCTTGAGTTGAAACCGCCTCTGCAAGTCCGACGCCAGAACAAGTGGGATCGACAACAATGTAATCGAAGTTCAAACCGGGTGCATACCTTTGAATGATTCGAAGGTGCTCTAGCGCACTCTCCCCCGCAAACTCATCGGCTTGGCTATCTTCACCCGCGTCAAGGTTCATCAAAAGAATCTTCTTTGCACGGGATTCAATAAGAGCCTCCCGCTGAGCAGGAACCAATAGGTGCGGTAAAACGCTAGAGAACCAGGAGCCGGGACCCATCGTGATTACATCAGCGTTGCGTATAGCCTCCAAAGTCTCTGACCTTGCAGGAGGATCACTTGGAATTATTCTCAACGAAACTAGTCTGCCCTTGGCGGTTGCTACCTCTTTCTGGCCGTGAACCTCAACACTTCCCTCTTTGCCTTCAAAGGTTGCCTCAATATCTAAAGGAACGGCGGCCATTGGTAGGACTCTTCCAACGGTTTTAAGCAGCGCTCCAACTCGATCTAACCCCGTTACCGCATCTTCACCGCTATCCCAAAGCGCAGCTAGTAGGAGATTGCCTATAGCGTGTTCATTGAGCGGGCCATCACTTGTGAATCGGTACTGCATGATCTGCGCCCAACTATTTCCCCATTCATCATCTGCGCAAAGAGCTGCAAGCGCCATCCTTAAATCTCCGGGTGGAAAAATTGAAAACTCATCCCGCAATCGTCCGCTAGAGCCGCCGTTATCGGCCACAGTTACAACCGCTGTGATGGAGTTACTTATTGGACGGAGGGATTTTAAGGTTGCAGATAGGCCATGCCCGCCGCCGAGAGCTACATACCGAAGATCTCCACTCATTCACGACCTACATCGCGGTGAGTAGCGTGTGCTGAAATAGTAAAATCCTGCGAAGATGCGTTGAGTTGCTTGGACATCTCCTGCGCAATAGCGACGCTGCGGTGTTTGCCACCCGTACAGCCAATAGCCAAAGTAATGTACTTCTTGCCTTCCCGAAGATAGCCAGGGAGCATCTGAGAGATCACTCCTACATAACTCTTTACGAAATCCATTACACCTTCGCTGCCAAGTACCTGCGCACTCACCTGTTCCGTTAATCCTGTGAGAGGTCGCAGCTCGGGTATCCAGTGTGGATTTGGGATGAATCGACAGTCCAAAACAAGGTCGGCATCTACCGGGATTCCATACTTATATCCAAAGGAGAGGAGGTTGATTCGAAGCGCCTGCCCTGCTCCGGCAGCAAAGATCTCTCCGGTGCGTTTTTCAAGTTGATGCACGTTTAGGTTTGATGAATCGATGACAATATCTGCATTTGAGCGAAGCTCATCTAGTTTGACTCGCTCACGGGAGATTCCATCAACAATTCGATCGGATCCCTGCAGCGGATGTGGCCGGCGCGTTGATTCAAACCTCTGCACCAACACCTGATCTGATGCATCGAGAAACAGAAGTCTAAAGGCGACCCCTTGGCTCTTAAGGGTCTCAAGAGACCTACTCAGATCGTCGAAAAACTTTCCACCCCGAACATCTGCAACAACTGCCATGGAGGAGATTGAAGAAGCGCCCTGTTGTTTTGCCAGCTCGGGGAGTAATGAAGGGGGAAGGTTATCGACAACGTACCAACCAAGATCTTCCAGTGCATGGGCAACCGTAGATCGGCCCGCACCCGACATTCCAGAGAGGATTAGCAACTCGCTTGTAGTCATGGCTTCATTCTGCATTAGGTGTCAAGCACCCTACTGTGAGCGTATTTCACCGGTCTCCATATCAACTGATTCCGCCTTAAGAGTGGAGAGGTGTGCATGAATTATCGAAGCAATTTTCCCGCCGATGCCAGGTGTTGAAGCTAACTCTTCGACATTTGCAGATCTAATTGCGGTAACAGATCCAAACTTTGCAAGCAAAGCTCCCCGACGAGTTTCCCCCAATTGAGGAATGTCATCTAACAAAGACTCAAGCATGACCTTTGAACGTCTTGATCTATGGAAGGTTATTGCGAAGCGGTGCGCTTCATCACGAACCCTTTGTAGTAGGTACATCCCCTCACTTGTGCGAGGAAGAATCAGTGGATCAATCTCCCCTGGCAACCACACCTCTTCAAGCCGTTTTGCAAGGCCACAGAGAGCAATATCGCTCATACCCAACTCGTCAAGGGCGCGCTTTGCAGCCGCGACCTGAGGAGCGCCACCATCGACAACGATGAGTTGAGGTGGATAGGAGAACTTACTCAACTTTCCACCACTTTCCTTCACTTCGACTTGATTTACTTCTCGATCTGCCAAAAGGCGTTTCATCCTGCGAGTAATGACCTGGTGCATAGCTCGTGTGTCATCGGTAGCCTCTTTGGTATCGATGATAAATCGGCGGTACTCGCTCTTCTTCGCTAAGCCATCCTCAAAAACCACCATCGAGGCGACTACCGATGTTCCTGAAATATTTGAAACATCGAAGCACTCGATACGAAGTGGTGTGCGTGTAAGTTCGAGCTGCTCCTCAATCTCGATCAGCGCCTTACCGCTTACCGCAGCATCGGTTGCTCGCTTACTTAAGTATTGAATAAGGGAGTATTGAGCGTTGCGCGCGACCGTATTGAGAAGCTCTACCTTTTCACCTCGTTGTGGAATCTTTATTGTGACCTTAGAACCCTTGAGCGAGGTGAGCCACTCCTGCAAAGCGTTCTTATCAACTGGCTCTGAAGCTAAAAGGATCTCTGAAGGAATCTCAGATGGTGCGCTCTGACTATAGATTGAGTAGAAGAGTGATCCATACTGATCATCTCCTTCAAGAGCTCTCTCTTGATCGACTATCCATGAACGAGAGCCTTTAATGGAGCCCCCTCGAACAACAAAGATTGATCCCGCTGCGTGGAGTCCTTCTTCATAGACAGCGATGAGATCGGCGCTGAGATCATCGGCAAGGGCGGCATCCTGTGACTCAAACATCTTCTCAATCGATGCGATGGAGTCTCTGATCTTTCCGGCACGTTCAAACTCTTCACGTTGCGAAGCCTCATCCATCTCATTTTTTAGCATAGGAACGATGTCACCGTTGCTTGCACCCATAAACTCAATCAATCTCGCGGCAATAGCTTTGTGCTCTTCGGGAGTTACAGCCCCAATGCAAGGAGCTGCGCACTTTCCAATATCTCCAAGTAAGCATTGACGATTAGTGCGCTTTGCTCGCTCAAAGTTGCCTGAGCTACAGGATCTAATCGGAAATACCTTCAAGATGACATCGAAAGTATTTCGAAGCGCCCACGTATGAGTAAAAGGTCCGAAGTAAGTTAACCCTGGTCTTTTCTCTTTGCGGGTGATGAAAATTCGCGGAAACTCATCCTTCATCGACAGTGCAAGGTATGGATAAGACTTATCATCCTTAAACTGAACGTTGTAGTAAGGGTTGTACTGCTTAATCCATGAAAACTCGAGCGCCAGAGCCTCAACCTCTGTGCCAACGATCGTCCAATCAACCCTAACCGCCTCATGAACCATGCGATGAGTTCGCTCTGCCAAGTTTGATTGGAAGTAGTTGCTAAGGCGATTCTTTAAGTTCTTAGCTTTGCCAACATAGACAACCTTGTCTTCGGCGTTGTAGAAACGGTAGACACCAGGATGTTCTGGAATGTCACGTGGCCGATAGCTGGCTGGATCTGCCATTTACTTCGCCTTAACGGGGCTCTTACGGTTTGTGGCCAAGATTTCTGCAAGGAAGGAGCCTGTGTAACTAGCTTTAACCTTTGCTACATCCTCTGGAGTTCCTTCAGCGACAACTAAGCCTCCGCGAAACCCGCCCTCTGGTCCCATGTCGATGACCCAGTCTGAACACTTAATTACATCGAGATTGTGTTCGATGACAACAACGGTATTTCCTGAGTCAACCAGACGACTTAGAACTCCCAGGAGTTTATTGACATCCTCAAAGTGAAGACCTGTAGTTGGCTCATCGAGAACGTAGATTGTCCGTCCCGTAGATCTGCGTTGAAGCTCAGTGGCAAGCTTGACTCGTTGCGCCTCACCCCCTGAAAGGGTTGGAGCGCTCTGACCAAGACGTACATAGCCAAGGCCTACATCGCAAAGAGTCTTGAGATACCTAGCAATCGTTGGAACTGATTCGAAGAATGTATGAGCAATCTCGATGGGCATATCAAGAACCTCGGCGATTGTCTTACCTTTGTAATGAACCTCAAGGGTCTCACGGTTATAGCGCGCACCGTGACATACCTCGCAAGGAACGTATACATCTGGGAGAAAGTTCATCTCAATAGTGATGGTTCCATCGCCCGAACAGTTCTCGCAGCGTCCTCCCTTTACGTTAAAGGAGAATCGACCTTGCTGGTATCCCCGCACCTTTGCCTCAGTAGTTTCGGCAAAGAGAGCGCGCACCTTGTCAAAGACACCTGTATAGGTAGCTGGGTTTGATCTCGGTGTTCGTCCAATGGGAGATTGATCTACGTGCACAACCTTGTCCAGTGCATCTACGCCCGTAACGGTTCTGTGACGTCCTGGAACTATGCGGGCACCATTTAGCTGATTTGCCAGAGTCGCATACAAAATATCGTTAACGAGAGTTGATTTTCCAGAGCCACTCACACCGGTAACCGATACGAATAGTCCAAGCGGTATCTCAACCTCAATATCCTTTAAGTTGTTCTCTTTGGCTCCCTTAATGACAAGTTTGCGCTTTGGATCAATTGGGCGGCGCTTCTTAGGAATCTCTATCGACTTACGTCCTGACAAATACGCTCCGGTAATCGACTCCTTCGATGAAATCAAATCTTCATACGAGCCTGAAACGACGACCTTTCCTCCATGCTCTCCCGCACCTGGTCCTATATCAACAATCCAATCAGCGGTACGAATAGTCTCTTCATCATGCTCAACAACAATTAGCGTATTTCCAAGATTTCTTAACCTGGTAAGTGTGTCTATTAGTCGACGATTATCGCGCTGGTGCAGACCGATGCTGGGCTCATCGAGAACGTAAAGAACGCCAACTAATCCAGAGCCGATCTGCGTCGCAAGGCGGATGCGCTGTGCCTCTCCGCCGGAGAGGGTTGCGGCCGGTCTTGCTAAGGAGAGGTAATCCAATCCAACATCTAACAAGAAGGTAAGTCGCTCATTTACCTCTTTGAGGACTCGTTCTGCAATCTGTGACTCGCGTTTATTGAGCTTTATCGACTTAAGGAAAGATGCACACTCATCGATTGATAGCTCACAAACCTCTGCGATGCTTTTATCGCCGATTGTTACAGCAAGCACCTCTGGCTTTAATCGTGCGCCTTTGCACACAGGGCAAGGTGTCTCGCGCATGTAGGACTGATACTTCTCGCGGCTGTAATCACTATCGGTCTCATCATGTTTACGGTGAATAAAAGGAATAACACCTTCAAAGCCTGTTGAGTAGTTCCGCACGCGACCGTAGCGGTTCTTGTACTTAACGGTGACTTCATACTCAAAACCATTGAGCACCGCATCCTTGGCCTTGGCTGAAAGCTTTTTCCACGGAGTGTCCATTGAGAACTTAACCTCGACAGCTAGGGCATCAAGTAACCGCATGAAGTACTCCGATGTTGCAGCACTCCCCCACGGAGCGATGGCTCCTTCATAGATCGAAAGTGAGTCATCGGGAATGATGAGCTCTTCATCGACCTCTAACTTTGTTCCTATTCCTGTGCACTCAGGACATGCACCAAAGGGTGAGTTAAAAGAAAAAGAGCGTGGCTCCAACTCTTCAAAGGAGAGATTGCAGTCATGGCAGGCAAGGTGCTCACTGAAGGTTTTCTCCTTATCTGCACTCTTTGAATCTACAAAATCTAAAATGATAATTCCAGAGGCTAATCTCAGCGCCGTTTCAATTGAGTCCGTTAACCGAATCTTTGACTCAGCCTTTGCTGTCAGACGATCAACGACGACCTCGATGGTGTGCTTCTCCTGCTTTTTTAACTTTGGTGGTTCAGAAAGTGAGATTGTTTCGCCATCGACCCTTGCTCGCGAGTACCCCTGTGTTACTAAATCTGAGAAGAGATCGACAAACTCACCCTTGCGCTCACGAACAACAGGGGCTAGAACTTGAAACTTTGTAGTAGCTGGGAGCTCAAGGATCTGGTCAACGATCTGTTGAGGTGTTTGCCTAGAAACAGCCTGTCCGCACTTAGGACAGTGTGGACGACCGGCGCGCGCAAAGAGCAGACGTAGGTAGTCGTAAACCTCCGTAATTGTTCCAACGGTTGATCGGGGATTTCTATTTGTAGATTTCTGGTCGATTGAAACAGCAGGAGAAAGGCCCTCGATAAAATCAACATCAGGCTTGTCCATCTGACCAAGGAACTGTCTTGCATAAGCAGAGAGAGACTCAACGTAACGTCTTTGACCTTCAGCAAATATTGTGTCAAAGGCTAAGCTGGATTTTCCAGAGCCTGATAAGCCAGTAAAGACGATGAGCGCATCACGTGGGAGTTCAATTGAGACATCCTTAAGGTTGTGTTCGCGCGCTCCGCGGACTACAAGTTTTTCAATACTCACTAAACCCCTGCCTCATCCATTCCGCGAAGTTCTCGCTTGAGCTCTCTTAACTCATCGCGAAGTCTTGCAGCCAACTCAAAGGCAAGCTCATCGGCGGCTGTTCTCATCTGCTGAGTGAGGGAGCCTATCAACGCAATGAGTTCCTGGCGTGGCAGAGATTGAGCGTTCTTGCTAAACCCAAGGGCGATATCGCTCTTACCGCTCTTGTTGACTCTAGCCCCACCTAGAAGTTCATCGGTGTCATCGCTCTCACGTGCGATTGTGTCGGTAATGTCGGCGATTTTTTTACGTAATGGGACCGGATCAACTCCGCGCTCCTTGTTATAGGCGATCTGCTTGTCTCTACGTCGATTGGTTTCATCGATCGCCTTTGCCATAGATGCGGTGATGTTATCTGCGTACATGTGGACCTCTCCCGAGACGTTTCTTGCCGCACGACCAATGGTCTGAATCAAAGATGTGGCAGAGCGCAGAAAGCCCTCCTTATCCGCATCCAAAATAGCCACTAGCGATACCTCTGGAAGATCTAGACCCTCGCGCAGCAGGTTAATTCCAATGAGAACGTCGTACTCACCGGTGCGAAGCTCACGTAAAAGCTCAACTCGACGAAGTGTGTCTACCTCAGAGTGAAGGTAACGAACCCGTACTCCACGCTCTTGCAGATAATCGGTTAAGTCCTCAGACATCTTCTTTGTCAAAGTTGTCACAAGTGTTCGCTCATTCTTGGCAGCGCGAATGTTTATCTCGTTGAGAAGATCATCGATCTGACCCTTAATAGGTTTGATGATAATCGCCGGATCTACTAAGCCTGTAGGTCGAATTACTTGCTCAACAACATCGTTCTCAACCTTTTGCAGTTCATACTTTCCGGGCGTAGCTGAGAGATAAATCTTTTGACCCGTGCGCTCCAAGAACTCAGGCCATTTGAGAGGACGGTTATCCATAGCACTTGGCAGTCGAAAACCGTGTTCAACAAGGGTTCTCTTTCGAGATGCATCTCCCTCAAACATCGCACCAATTTGAGGTACCGTAACGTGCGATTCATCGATGACGACTAAGAAATCCTCTGGGAAGTAATCGAGTAAACAGTTTGGCGGAGAGCCTGCCTCGCGTCCATCTAGGTGTCGAGAGTAGTTTTCAATACCAGAACAGAACCCAAGTTGCTCCATCATCTCTAAATCAAAGGTAGTGCGCATGCGAATACGTTGAGCCTCAAGCAACTTATTCTGCTTTTCAAACTGGTTCACCTGAACCTGTAGCTCATCGGTTATATCGCTCATTGCACGCTTTATCGTTTCCGGTCCTACCGCATAGTGCGTGGCTGGGAATATGTAGACCTCATCCTCATCGCGAACAATTTCACCGGTAAGCGGGTGCAAAGTCATAATCTTTTCTATCTCATCGCCGAACATCTCAATGCGTATGGCTAGCTCTTCGTAGGTAGGGATGATTTCGATGGTGTCTCCACGAACCCTAAAAGTTCCACGTTCAAAGGCCATGTCGTTGCGTTTGTACTGGACATCGACAAACTTTCTAAGCAGAGCGTTACGTTCGATCTCATCCCCTACCTTGAGGTGAACCATTCGGTCGATGTACTCCTGTGGGGTTCCGAGTCCGTAGATGCAAGAAACGGTCGCTACAACAACAACATCTCGACGGGTTAGAAGTGAGTTAGTTGCAGAGTGGCGAAGGCGCTCTACCTCATCATTGACGCTCGAATCCTTTTCTATAAACGTATCTGTCTGCGGCACATAAGCTTCAGGTTGGTAGTAGTCGTAGTACGAAACGAAGTACTCAACGGCGTTATTGGGCAGGAGCTCCTTGAACTCATTTGCTAACTGTGCGGCCAAAGTCTTATTCGGTGCAAGCACCAGGGTTGGGCGCTGCAGCTTCTCAATCAACCATGCAGTTGTCGCCGACTTACCGGTACCGGTTGCTCCGAGGAGAACCACATCTTCAACGCCAGCGTTGATTCTCTTGGCTATCTCTTCAATCGCAGCCGGTTGATCACCGGCAGGTTTGTAGTCGCTAATGACTTCAAAGGGCGCAACCTTACGAGTGAGGTCGGAGATTGGGCGCATTTTCTTAGCCTACTTTGAACGGCGCTGTAAGTCTTCCCAAAGGTTTTCCACCGCACGAAGCAGAGTGTCCTCATCTCCATCGTTGCGAATAACGGCATCAGCCACGGCGACTCTTGAGGATTCACTTGCCTGCGAATCAATCCTTCGATTTATCTCGGAGATATACATTCCACGCTTTAGTAACCGCTCTTTGCGCAGCTCCAGATCGGCCTCAACGGTGATGATGAAATCAAAGTTTCCTTGTGAAGAGGTTTCGACCAGCAAAGGTATTTCATAGATTAAAATCTGGTCATGCTCTAAGTCAGCTACCACCCCGATAAAGAGATCACGAACGCGTGGATGGATAATTCCCTCTAGATCTTTACGCGCATTCTCATCAGAAAATACGATCTCAGCAAGAGCTTTCCGGTCAATATCACCATTGCGCAAAATGGATTCACCAAAACGGAGTACGACCTCGTCAAAGCCTTCGCTACCGCGTTCGATCGCGATGCGCGCTAGGTGATCAGCATCAACGACTACCGCCCCAAGGTGCGCGAAGTTTTCAGCAACAGATGACTTGCCTGCGCCGATTCCCCCCGTTAAGCCAACGACCAACATACGGCGACTCTATCGCGCCAGCCTCTATAAAGGTGCGCAATCAAATTGAGAGAAGGGCATATTGAAAGAAGGGCGTTGTGGGTCAAGCGATGTTAACGAACACATCGCGGCCTACAAGGCCCTTCTTGTAATCATGCAAGCGCGAGTAAAAAGCAATAAGGGCCTTGTGGGGGTAAGCGATGTTAACGAACACATCGCTCCATACAAGGCCCTTATTGAGTAAGTATTTACTCTGCTGGTGTCTCCACTGGCGCAGCTGCATCTGCAGCCTTTGCCTCAGCCTTTTGCTTCTTATGTGCAAGGAAGCGAGTCTGCGCCTCTTGGTACTGACGCTCCCACTCTTCACGTTGTGAATCAAATCCTGGCTTCCATTCTTGAGTATCAGGATCAAAACCTTCTGGATAGATGAAGTTTCCATCTGCATCGTAGCGAGCCGCCATTCCGTACTGAGTTGGATCGAATGCTTCGATCTCAACTTCATGTCCTTCATTAGCTTGCTTCAATGAGAGTGAGATACGACGACGCTCAAGATCGATATCAATAATCTTTACGAATAGTTCGTCATCTACTGCAACAACCTGTTCTGGAATTTCAACGTGGCGTTCTGCCAACTCTGAAATGTGAACAAGTCCTTCAATTCCTTCGTGAACGCGGATGAACGCGCCGAATGGAACAAGCTTTGTAACAACACCTGGAACAACCTGATTGATTGTGTGGGTGCGAGCAAATGCTTGCCATGGATCTTCCTGTGTTGCCTTAAGTGAGAGTGATACACGCTCGCGCTCGAAATCAACTTCGAGAACCTCAACGGTTACTTCGTCGCCAACCTCTACGACCTCACCTGGATGATCGATGTGCTTCCATGAAAGCTCAGAAACGTGAACAAGACCATCTACGCCACCAAGGTCAACGAATGCACCAAAGTTTACGATTGATGAGACAACACCTGAACGTACCTGGCCCTTTTGAAGCTGATTCAGGAACTCAGTCCGTGACTGTGACTGTGTCTGCTCAAGGAATGCACGACGTGAGAGAACTACGTTGTTGCGGTTCTTGTCGAGCTCGATGATACGAGCTTCAACCTGCTTGCCGATATAAGGAGTAAGGTCACGAACGCGACGCATCTCAACAAGGGATGCAGGCAAGAAGCCACGAAGTCCGATGTCGACGATAAGTCCGCCCTTTACAACTTCAATAACGGTTCCGATGACAACTTCGTCACGCTCTTTCTTGCCTTCGATATCTCCCCAGGCGCGCTCGTACTGTGCGCGCTTCTTAGAAAGAATTGTGCGGCCTTCTTTGTCCTCTTTTTGAAGCACAAGAGCTTCAATACGGTCACCGACCTTAACAATGTCATTTGGATCTGCATCGTGGCGGATTGAGAGTTCGCGTGAAGGGATGACACCTTCTGTTTTGTAACCAATATCTAGAAGTACTTCTTCGCGATCTACTTGTACGACGGTTCCTTCTACAAGATCCCCGTCATTAAAGTTTCTGATTGTGCCTTCGATTGCTGCAAGGAAATCTGCTGCTGATCCGATGTCGTTTACTGCTACGACTGGTGATGCTTTAAGTGTTGTAGACAAGGTGCTCCGTAGGGATAGAAGTAATAGGAGGCCAGAGTTTCTGGCGCAACGCCCGCAAGAGTACGGTTCGCGCTCGTTCAAGGGCAAATCCTGCGCGTAGGATGGAGCAACTATGAGCAGATACGCAGAGTTGCTGGCTTATCCGCACGCTAAGTCTTTGATTTTGGCCGCACTACCGGCCCGTATCGCCTACGGGATGATTGGTCTATCAATCTTCTTTAAGGTTCAAGATGAAACCGGTTCAATCGCCTGGGCGGGATTAGCGCTCGGTTTGAACTCAGTAGCAGGCTCTCTCACCGCTGGAATTCGCGGCAGCATTCTCGATAAGTTCGGACAAAAATGGCCGCTTCGTATCTTCGTTCCTGGTTACGCGCTCTTGATTATGGCGCTCAATATTACGCATGATAAATCACTTCTCTTAATCGTTGCCTTTGTCATGGGAATTAGTGCGCCCCCCATCAATCTCTCAGTCAGGCCACTGTGGAAGAGCGTTGTGCCAGATGATTTCTTGCGTGTTGCATATGCAGTCGACACAGCTGTTATGAACTTTGCTGGAGTAATTGGTCCCGTACTTGCTACCGCTCTCGCACTCTCTTCGCACCCTGGAAGTGCGCTGTCTACCGCTGCAGCATGCATGTTCATCGGTGGGTTAAGTCTTGGTGCAACATCTGTTTCACGGAACTGGATCCCTGAGAAAAAAGCTAAAGACCATATCCCACTTTGGAAACATAGACCACTGCAACTACTCATGATTGAAGGTTGCTTCATCGGATTCGGATGGGGACTCTTTGATATTGGTGTGCCCGCCTTTGCAACACTTGAAGGAGTTCCGCATAGAACAGCGTGGATTCTTGGGGCGATGGGTATTGCAAACGTTGTCGGTGGATTAGTTGCTGGCTTAGTCTCTAAGCGAATTCCAGCACTTGTCACGATGCGTCGAACTTACGCATTTTGGCTCGTTGCAACACTTCCACTTGCCTTTACGCATCCTGGATGGTCAATGGTGATTGTGGGAGCGCTCTCTGGATTAGCAGGAGGTGCTTTGCAGGTCTTCTATTGGGAGGTCATGGAAGCGGTGCGACCAAAAGGATCACCGACGGCAATGATGGGTTGGCTCTGGACTGTTGAAGGAACCTTTATGTCACTAGGTGCAGCATCCGGTGGCTTTATCTCCGAGCATCTTTCTCCTCGAGCGTGCTTAGCAACAACATCAATCTGCATCATTATCGGCTTCATAATTTTGGGTTTTGGTAGCAATCTATTAGCCGCAGCGAACAAGGTACCTACAAGCGCTGAGGACATCGCCGCTATGGAAGAAAACATCAAGCCAGCTATTTAGTGAGCGGCCTCGTTCCAACTCTTTCCGATTCCGACGTTTACATCCAACGGGGCTTTGAGTGGATATGCAGACCCCATTTCTTGCCGGACTAACTCTGTTAATACGCTCTCTTCTCCTGCAACCACTTCAAGAATTAATTCATCATGAACTTGTAGAAGCAGCCGAGACTTGAGCTTGCTTTTTAAGAGTGCGGATTGAACATTAAGCATCGCCTGTTTAATAATGTCTGCAGCAGATCCTTGAATAGGCGCGTTTAGCGCCATGCGTTCTGCTACTTCGCGACGTTGTCGGTTATCGTGCATTAAATCAGGAAGGTAACGGCGGCGGCCCATAACCGTTTCGGTGTAACCAACTTTGCGCGCCTCTTCAACAACGCTCTTCAGGTAATCCCTGATTCCACCAAATCTTTCAAAGTATCTATCCATCAGTGATTGCGCCTCCCCTGGGGACAAACCGAGCTGTGCGCCAAGTCCGTAGGAGCTAAGACCGTAGGCAAGTCCATATGACATCGCCTTAATCTGTCTGCGCATTTCAGGATCAACATCGGCAGCCTTAACGCCAAAAACTTCTGCGGCCACAGTTGCATGTAGATCTTCGCCAGATTCAAATGCGGCAAGAAGAGCTTTGTCATTGGATAGGTGGGCCATGATGCGCATTTCGATCTGACTGTAGTCAGCGGTCAAGAGCGCTGAGTAACCATCTCCTGCAATGAAGCACTCTCTAATCTTTCGACCCTCTTGAGTGCGGACGGGGATGTTTTGAAGGTTTGGCCCAACGGATGAAAGCCTTCCTGTTGCGGCAACGGTTTGAGCAAAGTGAGTGTGAATGCGTGAATCTTTAGCAATCTCGATAAGTAAGCCTTCAACCGTCGTTCCGAGCTTCTTTGTCTCCCGTATGCGAAGTAAGGCTTCAAGCAGTGGATGCTTTGTCTGATCAAGGAGCCAGTTAAGCGCTTCTGCATCAGTGGTGTACCCAGTCTTAATCTTCTTCGTCTTTGGCAGTTTTAGCTCATCAAAGAGAACTACCTGTAACTGCTTGGGTGAACCAACATTGAACTCATGGCCCGCCGCTTTGTAAGCCGCCTTAGTTTCACGCTCCACCTCTCCCTCAAAGAACTTTGCCAACTTCGTAAGCGCCTTCTGGTCAACGGCCACTCCACGTTTCTCCATGATTGCTAGAAGACCAGCCACGGGAAGTTCAAGCTCTTTGAATAGCGTCATTAGTCCACGATTTTCTAGCTCAGAGCTAAGCGAATCTTTAAGACCAAACAATGATGCGGCTGAAGATAAAAGGAGTTGCTCAGATGAGCTCTCATCAATGCGGGACCCATCGTCCCAACGCTCAAGTAAGTCTGGAAGCGCTTGAGTGCGAACACCGGGGTTAACTAAGTAAGCCGCTAACTCCGTATCAAAGACAACTCCGACCAACCCGTTTTCCCGAGCGATCGCCTTCGCATTGTGAGCGATCTTAAGAACTTCCGGATCACTAGCCCAACTACCCATCTTCGCCGAGTGAACAATTGTGGCATCGCTCTTTGAGAAAGCGACTGCGTATCTATGCAAAGTGTCGTCAGCGAGTTCGAAGGCGATTGCAATCTCCCCCACATGCGATGCAATCTTCTTATCGAGTTCTTCAGGAGTAAGGACGCCGCTATCAATCTCTGAGGTAAAGAGAGATGGGGCTACCTCCTTTTTTTTCGCAGGTGGAGAGCCTGCTTTTAGTATCGGCTTCAAGCGATCTTTAAGAGTTCTAAACTCCAACTTTTCAAATAGTTCTGCTACATCTTCTTCATCAACCCCCTTCCACTTAAGTGAATCGATACTCAAATCAATGGGAGCATCATGAATTAACTGAGTTAACTCTCGATTGCGAATGACGTTGTCGAGGTTATCGCGCAGCGACTGCCCAGCTTTACCTGCAACCTTGTCTACATTTGCGATTAACTCCTTGAGGGATCCGAACTCGACAATCCACTTGGCTGCGGTTTTTTCACCAACACCTGGAACCGATGGAAGGTTGTCGCTTGGGTCGCCCCGTAGAGCGGCGAAGTCCGGGTATTGATCCGCCGACATTCCATACTTCTCCTGCACAGCATCGGGTGTCATGCGAGCCATCTCGCTCACTCCACGTTTTGGATACAAAACGGTTGTCGCTTGCGAAACCAATTGGAAGCTATCTCTATCACCTGTACAGATGAGAATTTCTGCACCTTCTTTTTCGGCACGCTTTGTAATTGTTGCCAGGATGTCATCGGCTTCATACCCCTCGACCTCAAACTGAGTAATTCCAAAACCGGCGACTAACTCATGCAGATACGACATCTGAGAGCGAAACTCATCGGGTGTCTTTGCTCGATTGGCCTTGTACTCTGGAAAGATCTCGGTCCTAAAGGTCTTTCTTGAAACATCAAAGGCAACGGCAACATGGGATGGCTTCTCCTCTTTTAGGAGCGAGATGAGCATCGTGGCAAAGCCGTAGATCGCGTTCGTGTGCTGTCCTTGTGCAGTCGTGAAGTTCTCCGCGGGCAGGGCGAAGAAGGCTCGATAGGCCATGGAGTGTCCATCGATGAGAAGAACTCTCGATTTTGCATTGCCCGCTTGCATAGTCGCATCCTATGTAACAAGTTACTATTTCACTTATGACGCAGCCTGATTACCTTCAGTTAATTCGTGAACGCGGAAGCGGTGCACTCGACAAAAAGATGGGCATTGAAATAATCGAAGCCTCACCGCAACGTCTCGTCGGGACTATGCCCGTTGAAGGAAATACACAACCGATTGGATTGTTGCATGGTGGAGCTAACGTCGTCCTTGCCGAATCCCTTGGTTCCATCGGGACACAACTTCACGCCGGACCCGATCGCAGAATCGTTGGCGTGGACATCAACGCCACCCATCACAAGTCAGCGGTCTCTGGAGTCGTCACAGCGGTTGCTACCGCTATCTCATTAGGAAACACAATGTGCTCATACGATGTCGTAATCACCAATGAAGCCGGCCAGAGGACCTGTACCGCAAGGATTACCTGTCTCATCCTTGCCCAAAGATAGTCCGAATGGTTAAGGTTGCCTCGTAGGGCGCTGGCTCAGCGCCCCTTTCTACGAGATTTTGGAATTGGAGAGCGCCTTGTCTCTGAAAATAGACACGTTGCAAACACCCTCTCAAGAAAGCAAGAGTAAACAAGCTCCTCGTTCATTACGAGGAGCGCGATTTTGCTTTGTGAGAGTTAGCGCAATGGTGATGCTAGCGCTGACTTCTTTGACATCGACCGTCTTTCTATCATCTACCTCTTTTGCTGCAGATGAAACTCCAGAGGTTGCAAATACTCAATCTTCAGAGACAAAGCTCTACGGAATCATCACCGACAAGGATGGCAAGCCGCTACCTGGTATTGGCGTTGTAGTTGTAGGTCCAAGCGGTTTTAGCGCAGATGTCTCAACAGATGCCCAGGGAGCATGGGAAGTTGCGATTCCAACCAAAGGAAGCTTTAGCGCAACTATCAACCAGGATGATCTTCCATCGGGACAAGGCTTAACAGATCCAACTAAGGCGACGATCAAAGCGAACGTCTTCATGCTGGGCGTTGATCTTCGCTTGCTCTTTCCTATTGGCCCTGGAGTAGAGAAGGCTTCACTCCTGGAGCGTTCAGCTCAGCTGACTGTGGATGGAATTATTCTGGGGTTGGTCATTGGTTTAGCCGCTCTTGGACTTAACTTAATCTTCGGAACTACTGGGTTAACAAACTTTGCTCACGGAGAGATTTTGACCTTTGCAGGTCTGCTTACCTATTACTTGAGCGCCATTATCAAACTCCCTGTAATCGTCGCTGCACCTATTGCGGTGATATTAGGAGCCTTCATATCTGGCTATCTGCAGGATCGATACTTATGGAGGCCGCTTCGCAAACGAGGTACGGGATTGATCGCGATGCTGGTTGTCTCTATCGGCCTTGCGATTTTCCTACGTTACTTCTTCCTCTTCCTCTTTGGAGGAGACACACGCCAGCTTCCGCAATATGCAGGACAGGCCGGACTCGAACTCGGCCTAGTAAACATCACTCCAAAGTCGATACTGACAACCATCATCGGTGTTCTATTCATCATCTTTGCAACGTTGTGGCTCCTTCGAACACGCATGGGTAAGGCCAGCCGTGCGGTTGCAGATAATCCAGCGTTAGCCTCAGCCTCAGGAATCGATGTCCAAAAGGTGATTAGAGCGGTTTGGATACTTGGAGCAGGCCTTGCAAGCTACGCCGGCGTAATCGTCACGGTCAATCAGGGCGTTAGCTTCCTTATGGGGCAGGACATGCTTCTCCTCATATTTGCAGCTGTCACGTTGGGTGGTTTAGGTACGGCCAACGGTGCATTGGTCGGCTCCATCATCATTGGACTCTTTGTTCAACTCTCAACGCTCTTTATCCCTACAGAGCTTAAGTACGTAGGTGCGCTGATAGTCCTTATCCTGATTTTGATTGTCCGCCCTCAAGGAATATTAGGTAGAAAAGAGAGGATTGGATAAATGGACTTTCTCTTTATTATTCAACAGACCTTAAGCGCAACTATCGGTGTCAACACCATTATCTTCGCCTTGGCTGCCATCGGTCTCAACATGCACTTTGGTTACACAGGCTTGCTCAACTTCGGACAGGCCGGCTTCCTTGCCATCGGTGCATACAGCGTTGCAGTTCCGGTCATCTCCTTTGGAATCCCCCTGTGGATCGCCTTTCTTTTAGGAATCTTTAACTCGATCATCTTTGCTCTTCTTCTTGGAGTCCCAACACTTCGCCTTCGCGCCGACTACCTTGCAATTGTCACAATCGCAGCGGCTGAGATTGTTAGACAGATTGCACGCTCAGCAACCTTCAATGAGTGGCTTGGCGGATCAGATGGAATTACCGGTAAGTTCGGTAAAGAGTTCTTTGATCTCAATCCATTTAAGACTGGATTAGATACACCGATTCTTCGCTTCAACGCCAACGATCTTTGGGTCGTACTCACCGGATGGAGCCTTGTAGCTCTCATAATCTTCGTCATGTGGGTCATGGTCAACTCACCGTGGGGTCGACTCATGCGCGCTATCCGCGAGGATGAGGACGCTGTTCGTTCATTAGGTAAGAACGTCTACCTCTATAAGATGCAGTCGCTCATCATCGGCGGAATCATCGGTTCATTTGGAGGCTTTGTATACGCGCTTTCACGTCAATCTGTTCAGCCTGACAACTACGGTACCGCTCTTACCTTCTTCGCATATACGGTCTTGATCCTGGGCGGAGCGGCCAGAGTCTTCTCTCCAATCGTCGGTGCAATGATTTTCTGGTTCCTCATCGTCTTTATCGAGCAGGTTTTGCGTGAGGGCGTTACTAATAACGTTATTCCAGACTGGCTCATCGGGGTCAATCAAGTTGGCCAGATCCGCTTCATGTTGATGGGAATTGGTCTGATGCTCTTGATGATCTTTAGGCCACAAGGAATCTTCGGAGATAAGAAGGAGTTGGCACTCGATGCAAAAGCGTAATAGCGATGGAGCTGGTTTTGCAGCAACAACCTCTCCAACTCCTGGTTCATCTAAACCAGATCCAATACTTGTTGCAGACAAGATCACTCGCCAGTTTGGCGGTCTGACAGCTGTAGATGTGGATCACGTTGAGATTCAACGTGGATCTATCACCGCGCTCATCGGACCAAACGGTGCTGGTAAGACAACCTTCTTCAACCTTCTGACAGGGTATGACTCTCCAAACTCAGGAACTTGGAGCTTTAACGGCATTCCTCTTAACGGTGTGCCTCCTCATAAGGTTGCCCGCCTTGGAATGGTTAGAACCTTTCAATTAACAAAGGCTCTCTACCGCTTAACGGTAATTGAGAATATGGCTCTCGGAGCGCGTGGTCAGAAAGGTGAGTCGGTTCTTAAATCTGTCTTCCCTTGGATCTGGCGTGCACAGGAGGCACAGATTCGCGAAAAGGCAACTAACATTTTGAAGAACTTCAAACTTCTCGAAAAGCAGGATGACTTTGCGGCAGCTCTCTCTGGTGGACAGAGAAAACTCCTTGAGATGGCTAGAGCGTTAATGGTTGAACCAGAGATGGTTATGCTCGATGAACCTATGGCAGGTGTAAACCCTGCACTTAAGCAGTCACTCCTTGAACATATTAAAGAGTTACGTACCGAAGGAAAAACCGTTCTCTTCGTTGAACATGACATGGATATGGTCCACGAGATTAGCGACTGGGTTATCGTCATGGCGCAAGGAAAGGTAATCGCGGAGGGAACACCAGCCTCAGTTATGGGCAACCCACAAGTTATTGAGGCCTATCTCGGAGCACATCACAACCTTGACCTATCTTCAACGAATGAGGGTGCATAGCAATGAGTTCACAAAATACCGCGAGCTTGGTAGATGCGAAGGATCTTATCGCTGGATACCTTCCAGGTATCAACATCCTCAATGGATGCAACCTCTACGCAAACAAGGGCGAGCTAGTTGGAATCATCGGCCCTAACGGTGCCGGTAAATCAACCCTTCTCAAAGCACTCTTTGGTCTAGTCAAGGTTCGCGAAGGCCATGTAAAACTCAATGGACAAGAGATTACAAACATGCGCGCCGATGAGTTGGTAGAGCGTGGAATCGGCTTTGTTCCTCAAAGCAACAACGTTTTTCCATCTCTTACCATCGAAGAGAACCTTCAAATGGGGGCTTTCCAATCCCCTGAGAAGTTTGCAGAGCGTTTTGATTTCGTCACCAGCTTATTTCCAACCTTAGGAACAAGGCGCAAGCAGCGCGCGGGCTCACTCTCCGGTGGAGAGCGCCAGATGGTTGCGATGGGTCGTGCTCTTATGATGGATCCATCCGTACTGCTTCTCGATGAGCCAAGCGCTGGTCTCTCCCCCGCACTTCAGGATGAGGTATTTGTTCGCGTGCGTGAGATCAACAAGATCGGCGTAACCGTCATTATGGTTGAGCAGAATGCAAGACGTTGTCTTCAAATTGTTGACCGAGGCTACGTTCTAGATCAAGGCAAGAACGCCTATGAAGGAACCGGTAAGTCACTCTCTACCGATCCTAAGGTTATTGAGCTCTACCTTGGCACATTAGCTAAGTAGCTAAGTAGCTAAGTAGCTACAAAAAGGATCTTAAAGAAGAAGGGCCCGCCGGATAACCGGCGGGCCCTTCTTACTGCTTTTTGCTAATTACTCAGCTGCTGGCACATCACCAGAGATGAACTCTGCTGGAAGTGCTACATACTTGTCATTAGCTGTGTACTGGTAGATACCCATTGTTGCGTATGAAGGATCTCCGTTGTCAGCGAACTCAACTGGACCAGAAACGCCGTCGTAGTCGATATCTTCGCCATCAGCGATGAGCTTCTTGCAATCAGCAAAGGTTGTGCACTTTGTGCCACCCTTTGAAACAGATACGAGGTTGTCACGGATTGTCTTTCCATCCGTAGCCTTACCCTGCTCTGCTGCCAATGCGATCAAGATAACTGCGTCATATGACTCAGGAGCATATGAGAAGTCAGTTAGTGCTGGGTCTACGCCAAGTAGGCGCTTCTGAAGGGTGTCATCTGCAAATACACCAGGAAGAGTCGCCTTAACGCCCTTCATGATTCCTGCAGGAAGATCCTTGTAAGCACCGCTTGAAAGGTTTCCATCCACGAGGTATGTCTTGACCTTGTTAGGTCCGATTCCCTGCTTGATGAGCTCAGTGAAGATCTTCGCTGTCTCATCGAAACCGATGATTGCGATTGCATCTGGCTTTGCAGCCTTTGCCTTTGCAACATCAGCTGAGAACTCTGCAGCCTGTGGGTTGTAGACGATGTTTGTAGATGTTCCGGTGAATGCGGCCATTGCATACTTAGCAAGACCGTTTCCGTAAGCATCATCAAGGTTTAGGAATACCGCATTCTTTGCGCCTTCCTTAGCCATCAACTGACCAAGAACTGCTCCCTGGAAAGTATCTGATGGTGCAGTACGGAAGTAGTAACCGTCATCTGCGTAAGATGTGAAGTCTGGTGAAGTGTTAGCAGGTGAGAAGTGAACGATTCCTGCACTAGCAATCTTGTCGATTACTGTGAAAGAAACTCCAGATGATGCTGCACCTACGATTGCGCTTACCTTCGCTGAGATATGTGAGTCAGCTGTCTGCTGAGCGATATCTGAGCTTGTATCTCCTGAATCACCACGGATGTGCTCGATGTCTGCACCAAGTACTCCGCCGGCTGCGTTGATCTCAGCTACAGCTAGATCTACGCCTGCAAACTCAGGGGGCCCGAGGAATGCAAGGCTTCCTGTTTCAGGAAGTAGTGAACCGATTTTAAGTGGACCAGATGAATCGCTTCCGCCACCACAACCAGCTAGAACTAAGCTGGTGATTGCAGCAGCGACGATCATGGTCGCTTTGTTGAATTTCTGCATGTTCTCCCTTTCGGTAATTGCCCTCCGAGCGCAGCGGCTGCCAGACCTCATGCAGCCAAGCCCCCAGAAGGATGGGTGAAGCATAACTTCCGAAGGGCTCTGGGTAAATGCTTTTGCGTTACAAAGGGATTACGTTTGCAGAATTGGCAACAAAGTCGCGTATTTTGGCCACTAAAGAAGGTGCTCTTGAGCCTGATTCGGGTCTGTTACAGCTAGCGCTACCTGCTTCATCGTCAGACGTCGATCCATCGCCGCCCGTTGAATCCAGGAGAAGGCTTCTGGTTCGGAAAGGTTTAAAGCTTGCATCAAAATACCCTTGGCACGATCGATGAGCTTTCGAGTTTCTAATCTTTCATGAAGATCGGCAACCTCAGATGCAAGTGAGTCCATCTGCCGATGTCTGCTAATTGCAATCTCAATTGCAGGAACTAGGTCCCCGATTGAGAATGGTTTTACAACATAGGCCATCACGCCAGCATCTCTTGCTCTTTCAACTAACTCGCGTTGGCTAAAGGCCGTAAGCATTAATACAGGTGCGATTGAGATGATCTTTTCAGCCGCTGAGATTCCATCGAGCACCGGCATCTTTACGTCCAAAATCGCAAGATCGGGCTTATGGATTTGCGCGAGCTCGATAGCTTGTTCTCCATTAACCGCCTCAGCTACAACCTCGTAGCCTGCTTCACGGAGCATCTCGATTAAATCCATACGGATCAGCGCTTCATCCTCTGCGACGAGGATTTTTATACCTGTAGCCGCTGAAGCCGTTGGTTGATTGCTCATGTGCCCCGAGTCGGATTCGAACCGACACTATGCAGTGTTTGAGACTGCCCTCTCTACCGTTGGAGTACCGAGGCTAGAGCGATGAGTCTAACTTATCGGTAGGCAGCTGCAACGCCAGCTACTGCATCTCCAACACGGTGAACGCGAAGTGCATTAGTCGAGCCTGGAATTCCTGGAGGTGAGCCTGCAACGATCACCACATTGTCACCGATTGAAGCTCGTTTAGAATCAATGAGAACTCCATCTACCTGCTTAACCATCTCATCGGTATGGCTAACCATTTCGGTAATGAGCGGCTCTACTCCCCATGAAAGCGCCATGCGGTTGTAAGTTCCAGAGTCGGGCGTGAGCGCGAGAATTGGAATTGGAGAGCGAAGTCGAGACATCCTTCTGGCTGATTCTCCGCTTGTAGTAAATGCGACCAGATACTTTGCGTCCAAGATTGCACCAATCTCCGTTGCTGCCTTTGTAATCGCACCGCCCTTAGTGCGAGGCGAGGATTTCATAGGACGTATCTGATCCAGTCCGCCCTCCTCAGTTTTGGCGATAATGCGTGCCATTGTTTGGACAGCCTCAATAGCGAACTCACCAACACTGGTTTCTCCAGAGAGCATTAAGGCATCAGCTCCATCTAGAACTGCATTTGCGCAATCTGTTGCCTCAGCACGTGTTGGACGAGAGTTGGTGATCATTGAATCAAGCATCTGTGTTGCAACGATTACCGGTTTAGCTGCATCGCGGGCGAGTGAAATACAGAGTTTTTGAACTAAAGGAACATCCTCAATCGGCAGCTCTACACCAAGATCTCCGCGAGCAACCATGATTCCATCAAAGGCTTCAACGATTTCTCCAAGGTTGGCTACAGCCTGGGGTTTTTCAATCTTTGCGATTACTGGGATGCGACGACCCTCTTCATCCATGATGCGGTGAACATCCTTGATGTCCTCGGCGTTGCGAACAAAAGAGAGCGCTATGAAATCGGCTCCAGCTTTTAATCCCCATCGAAGGTCGGCAATATCCTTCTCTGACATCGCTGGAACAGAGACAGCGACACCTGGAAGGTTAATCCCCTTGTTATTGCTCACCGCTCCCGGTTCGATGACCTTGGTGACCACATCGCTGCCCTTAACCTCAACAACCTCAACGGTCACCTTGCCATCGTCGATGAGAATGCGATCGCCTGTCTTGCAATCCCCCGGTAAACCTTTGTAGGTAGTACCTACGCGCTCCTTGGTTCCTTCAACCTCATCAATAGTGATTGTGAAGATATCGCCACGCGCTAAATCATGCGGTCCATCCTTAAACCTGGCTAAACGAATCTTTGGGCCTTGTAGATCTACGAGGATTGCAACGGGAACTCCAGCTTTCTTAGCAGCGCTGCGTACAGCATTGAGTCGGCTCTGATGTTCCTCATATGAACCATGTGAAAGGTTCAATCGGGCCATATTCATACCGGCGGCGATGAGCTCTGCAACCTTCTGCGGTGATTCAACAGCTGGTCCCATTGTGCAAACAATCTTCGCTCTACGCATATCGTTACCTTATCTACTTAAGTTACTACTCGGAAGTTAAACAGTTAGTGAGCGTGTTGTTGGTTCGATTGGAGATGGCAGCTGACTCTCACCCTCTAAGTACTTATCAACGGCAGATGCTGCGCTGCGACCTTCTGCAATCGCCCAAACAATTAAGGACTGTCCACGACCGGCATCGCCTGCAACAAAGATGCCCTCTTCGCTCGTTTGGAAATTAGCATCGCGCTTAATCATTCCTCGATCATCTAGCTCAACCTCTAGCTGATCAATAAGCGCCGACTTTTCAGGTCCAGTAAAGCCCATCGCCAGGAAGACAAAATCTGCAGGAAGCTCACGTTGGGTTCCTGGAACTGGAGAAAACTTTCCATCTGCAAAAACAACCTCTGCAATTTTGAGAGCTTTGAGATTGCCATTGCCATCGCCAATAAACTCTTCAGTATTGACTGAGAAGACTCGATTATCTAACTCTTCATGGGCGCTAGATACTCGGAAAATCATTGGATAGGTCGGCCAAGGCTGAGCTGATGGTCGCTCCTCATTTGGACGGGGCATAATTTCAAGTTGTGTGACAGATGCTGCTCCTTGGCGAATAGATGTTCCAAGACAGTCCGCTCCTGTATCTCCGCCTCCAAGAATGACAACGTGCTTACCAGCGACGTTGATGAGTGGAGTTTCAACCTCCCCGAGAGCCTGCTTATTTCCCCAAGGTAAGAACTCCATCGCTTGGTAGATACCCTTGTTTTCGCGGCCCTTAATTGGAAGATCGCGCCACTGTGTAGCACCGACAGCAAGAACAATCGCGTCATACTTTTTGCGAAGGTCTGTGCCGGTGATCTCAACTCCAACATTTACACCTGGGCGAAAACGAGTTCCCTCTTTCTCCATCTGAGATAAGCGGCGATCTAGAATGTGCTTTTCCATCTTAAACTCTGGAATCCCATAACGGAGAAGTCCGCCTATCTTCTCTGCACGCTCATAGACGGCAACTGTGTGACCTGCGCGCGTTAGCTGCTGTGCGGCGGCAAGACCAGCTGGCCCTGAACCGATAACTGCGACCGTCTTGCCGGTAATGCGATCTGGTGGAAGTGGTTTTACATCACCGTTTTGAAACGCCTCTTCAATGGTGCGAAGCTCTACCTGCTTAATGGTGACAGGATCAACGTTGATTCCTACCACACACGCTGTTTCACATGGGGCTGGACATAAACGACCTGTGAACTCTGGGAAGTTGTTAGTCGCGTGAAGCCTTGCGATCGCCTCTGTTTTATCACCGCGCCACATGAGGTCGTTCCACTCAGGGATTAAGTTTCCAAGAGGACATCCTTCGTGACAAAATGGAATTCCACAATCCATGCAACGTCCAGCTTGCTTTTGAAGGTGCTCCAAGCTCTGTGGCTCATAAACCTCATTCCAATCCTTGATGCGCACATCTACGGGACGACGCTTAGGGGTTTCGCGAGGAGTTGTTAGAAATCCGCGTGGATCAGCCATTTGCTGCAACCTCCATTACATACTGGTCGACGGGTAAACCTTCACGGTTTGCCTTTTCAATCGCTGCAATAACGCGGGCGAAATCACGTGGCATCACAAGAGAGATTCGATTGAGTGCGCTTTGCCAGTTTGCAAGAAGCTCTTGGGCTATCAACGAACCAGTCTCTACATGGAAGGCAGAGATCATTGACTTTAAGATCTCCTTCTGGTCCTCAGGGACAGCGATGATGTCAACTAGCTCAGCGTTTACCTGAGCAGAGTTGAGATCGAGAACAAAGGCTCGACCTCCAGACATTCCAGCAGCAAAGTTTCGACCTGTTTGACCGAGAATAACTACGGTTCCACCTGTCATGTACTCACATCCATGATCGCCAACACCCTCTACTACCGCAGTAGCACCTGAGTTTCGAACACAGAAACGCTCACCTACAAGTCCGCGAATGTATATCTGACCAGATGTTGCGCCGTATCCAATGACGTTTCCAGCGATAACGTTCTCGTGAGATGGGAAGGTCGCCTTCTCATCTGGGCGTACAACGACCCGTCCTCCTGAGATTCCTTTACCGACGTAGTCATTGCTATCACCATAAAGACGAATCGCAACACCACTAGGTAGGAAGGCTCCAAGTGATTGACCGGCAGAGCCATGCAAAGTTACATCGATCGTTCCCTCAGGAAGTCCAGCTCCCCCGAAACGTCGGGTAACTTCAGCTCCAAGCATTGTGCCCACTGTTCGATTAACGTTTCGAACCGGCACATCAATACGTACCGACTCACCCTTTTCTAGAGCAGCCGCCGAAAGTTTGATCAACTCATTATCTAACGCCGCCGATAAGCCATGATCCTGCTGGGTTGTATTAAAGAGTGGTGAGTCAACATCGGGACGCACCAAAAGTGGAGAAAGATCTAAACCGCTAGCTTTCCAGTGATCAACAGCTGATTTTGTGTCAAGGTTTTCGACACGGCCAATCGCCTCTTGGATAGATTTAAATCCAAGCTCGGCAAGAATCTCGCGAACCTCTTCTGCGATGTACTCAAAGAAGGTTTCAACAAACTCTGGTTTACCGGAAAAACGTGCGCGAAGCTCTGGATTCTGAGTTGCAACACCTACTGGGCATGTATCAAGGTGGCACACACGCATCATGATGCAGCCAGAGACAACAAGTGGCGCAGTTGCAAAGCCAAACTCTTCTGCTCCCAAGAGCGCTGCAATAACGACATCGCGGCCGGTCTTTAGCTGACCATCTGTCTGGACAACGATTCGATCACGGAGATTGTTAAGAAGAAGTGTTTGCTGTGTCTCTGCAAGGCCTAGCTCCCACGGCGCTCCAGCGTGCTTAAGAGATGTCAGTGGTGATGCACCTGTTCCACCATCGTGACCTGAGATGAGTACAACATCGGCATGCGCCTTACTTACTCCAGCTGCAACGGTTCCAACTCCAACCTCAGCGACTAACTTCACATGAATACGTGCATTCTTATTGGCATTCTTTAAGTCGTGAATTAGCTGGGCTAAATCCTCAATTGAGTAGATGTCGTGGTGAGGAGGCGGTGAAATTAAACCAACACCCGGTGTTGAGTAGCGAACCTTTGCAACCCATGGATAAACCTTGTTACCCGGTAGCTGTCCGCCTTCTCCTGGTTTAGCGCCTTGAGCAATCTTGATTTGAATATCATCGGCGTTAACAAGGTACTCACTTGTTACCCCGAACCTTCCAGATGCAACCTGCTTAATAGCGCTGCGCTTTGAATCACCGTTGGGCATCGGAGTGAATCGAGCAGGATCCTCTCCACCTTCACCTGTGTTTGATTTTCCACCAAGGCGGTTCATCGCAATCGCGAGAGTTTCATGTACCTCTTGAGATACAGAACCAAATGACATCGCACCTGTACTAAATCTCTTTAGAATCTGCGAGATCGGCTCCACCTCATCGATTGAGATTGATGGACGCACCCCTTCTTTGAACTTGAAGAGGCCTCGAAGTGTCATGAGTTCGCGGCTTTGCTCATTGATCTTGCTTGTGTACCTCTTGAATATGTCGTAACGCTTGTTACGGGTTGAGTGCTGTAGCGCAAAGACGGTTTCAGGGTTAAACAAGTGCGGCTCACCATCGCGGCGCCACTGATACTCACCACCAATTGGAAGGCGCTTAGTTCCGGGCACTTCTCCCCCAACTGGATAAGCAATATGGTGTCGCTTAATAGTTTCTTCAGCGATGATATCCATGCTCACTCCACCAAGTCGTGAAGTTGTTCCTACAAAGTACTCATCTACTACCTCTTGAGAGAGTCCGATAGCTTCAAATACCTGAGCGCCTGTATATGAGGCGATGGTAGAGATCCCCATCTTTGACATCACCTTGAGGACGCCCTTACCGAGACTCTTAATGACGTTGCGAACAGCTTTCTCTGGAGTAATGCCAGTAATTACACCTTGGAGAACTAAGTCTTCAGCCGTCTCCATAACCAGATAAGGGTTAACCGCTGCTGCTCCATAACCAATAAGGAGCGCTACATGGTGAACCTCTCGAACATCGCCGGCCTCAACAACGAGTCCAACCTTGGTACGTGTCTTCTCGCGAATAAGGTGGTGGTGAACGGCTGCGGTAAGAAGAAGAGATGGGATGGGGCAGTCTTCAGCATCTCCATCACGATCTGAAAGGACAATAACTCTGGCACCTTTGTCGATAGCCTGCGATACCTCTTTCTTGATCTCCTCTAATCGAAGCTGCAAGGTGTTTCCATCGCCACTTACAGGAAAGAGCCCACGCACTACGTAAGCCTCAAGATCTGGAAAGTCCCCATCGGCGTTGACGTTAACAATCTTTGCCAGCTCATCATTATCGATTACTGGAAATGCAAGGGAGATCTGACGACAAGACTCTGGACCAGGATCGAGCAGGTTGTGCTCAGGTCCAATCGAACCACCGAGGCTTGTCACTAACTCTTCTCGGATTGCATCTAGTGGAGGGTTTGTCACCTGAGCAAATAGCTGTGTGAAGTAATCAAAGATCAACCGTGGCTTACCTGAAAGTGCGGCTATTGGAGAGTCTGTGCCCATTGAGCCAAGGGCCTCCATGCCGTTCTTGGCCATTGGCGTTACGAGAATACGGATCTCTTCCTCGGTATAACCAAAGGCTCTTTGGCGGCGCATCACCGATGAGTGAGGGTAAATAATGTGTTCACGTGATGGCAGATCGCTTAACTTCTTGATGCCATCTTTGAGCCACTTTCCGTAAAGGGCTGCATCTGCGAGCTGATCCTTTATCTCATCATCCTCGATGATTCGGCCAGCCTCAATATCGACTAAGAACATCTTTCCTGGTTGCAGGCGACCCTTGCGAACAATCTTCTCAGCTGGAAAGTCAAGAACTCCAACTTCAGATGCAAGAACAACTAATCCATCCTCAGTCACCCAGTAACGAGATGGACGAAGACCGTTGCGATCGAGAACGGCTCCTACTTGATGTCCATCTGTAAAGGTTACGCACGCTGGGCCATCCCAGGCCTCCATAAGAGATGCATGGAAGGCGTAGAAGTCGCGACGCTTTTGTGACATCGTTGCATGATTTTCCCATGCTTCAGGAATCATCATCAGTACTGCGTGTGGGAGCGAGCGACCACCAAGATAGAGAAGCTCTAATACCTCATCAAAGGATGCTGAGTCGCTACCTGACATCTCAACGATTGGTGAGAGCCGAGATAGGTCGCCTGGAATAAGATCACTTTCAAGTAGAGATTCTCGTGCTCGCATCCAGTTACGGTTTCCCTTAACAGTGTTGATCTCTCCATTGTGTGCAATAAATCTGTATGGGTGAGCAAGTGGCCAGGATGGGAATGTGTTGGTTGAAAAGCGAGAGTGAACCAGAGCAAGTGGAGAAAGTACGCGCTCATCACTTAAATCTGGGAAGAACTCCTCAAGTTGTCCGGTCGTTAACATCCCCTTGTAGACGATGGTTTGAGATGAAAGGGATGGAAAGTAGAGATCTAGAGCGTGCTCTGCGCGTTTGCGAAAGCAAAACGCCAAGCGATCAAGTGCAATACCAGACTCATCGCGCAAGCCTGAGATAAAGAGCTGTTGAAAGTTTGGCATGACTGAAAGCGCCGTCTTGCCGAGAGATTTAGGGTTAATCGGAAGTTCGCGCCACCCAAGAACCTTTAGACCTTCCTCCTGCGCTAACTTTTCAATCTCTTCCTTTACATCTACTCCTTGGCCAATAAACGCCACTCCAGTTGCGTAATGACCAGACGCTGGTAGTTCAAACTTTGTAACTGCACGATAAAAACCATCTGGAACGCGGATAAGTATTCCTGCACCATCGCCACTATCTGGCTCAGCACCCGAAGCGCCTCGGTGCTCTAAGTTTCGAAGAGCTGTCAATGCTTTTTCAACGATTTCATGTGTTGCAACTTTATTGAGCGTTGCAACCATGGCGACACCACAAGCATCATGCTCGTTAGCTGGATCGTAAAGACCCTGAGCTACAGGGTAGTTCGATGTAAGCGCCATGTGCACTTCTCCGTTGTCTTCTCATATAAATTAATTGGGACAACGTTGGCCCGGCAAAAATCGTAATTAACTTGAGGTAAAAGGGTAGCAAGGGTGCGGGTGAAGGGGAAGTTAGAAAGGTTGAGTTGCGCCTAAAGCAACGGTGTTAGATGCCACTCAGGTGAAAGAGCTGACCAATCCCGGCCGTGATGGCCATTCCGAGGCAACCGCCCATAACTACGCGAAGGGTAGGAATGGCAAGTTTTGAGCCGGCGGTCTTAGCGCTCAAGACACCTGTAAAGAGAAGTCCGATGATGGTGAAAACGACAATGCTAAAGGCGACCTTTCCAGCCGAAGGTGCAAAGGTGCCCATAAATGGAACGAATCCTCCAGCGGTAAAGGAGAGAGCTGATGCGATCGCCGCTTGCATCGGTCTTGCCTTAGTGTGCGGATGCTGACCTAACTCATCACGAAGGTGAGCCTCTAAAGGGTCTTTAGCGTGCATCGCCTGCGCAACTTCAAGAGCTAGCTCAGGAGTTAATCCTCGATTGATATAAATATGCTGCAACTCTTCAAGCTCAGCCTCTGGATCTATAGCTAAGTGCTCAATTTCAAGTAAACGATCTGAGTCTTCGATATCGTTTTGCGAACGTACAGATACGTACTCACCGACCGCCATCGACATTGCACCAGCTGCTATTCCTGCAATGCCGGCTGTAATCAAAAAAGATTTCGAATCACTTCCACCAGCTGTCGCAGCGGCCACACCGATCATTAAGGATGCAGTCGATACCAATCCATCGTTTGCGCCAAGGACAGCTGCCCGCAACCATCCAGCGCGGTGGGTACGGTGCTGTTGGTTTCTGCGGTAGACATCATCTAGGGCCATATTTGCGAGCCTACCTGAATTTTTTTCCAATTCTCAGGAATGAAACGGAGCCTGCCGAGATTATCGCTATTGAGACCCACTGATTTAAGCGCAGACCAGCGATTTCATGCGCCTGATCGATTCGGATACCTTCGATAAAAAAACGACCCAGCGAGTAAGTGATTATGTAGAGTAAAAAGAGCTGTCCAGATTTGAGCTGAGGGGTCAGGAAGATAAGCAGTGCAGCCACAGCGGTGCAGAGAATAGCTTCATATAGAAAGGTGGGATGAAAACTCTCAAACTCGCTATACCCATACGGCCTATTTCCGACCGGAATAGATAAAGCCCACCAAGTATCTAAAGGTCTGCCAAAGAGCTCTGCGTTAAACCAGTTTCCGAATCTTCCAACCGCCTGAGCTAAGAGAATTCCGGGAGCTAACGCATCTAGAAATGTAAGAAAGGCAGGAAAGCTCGCCTCACTCTTCTTGGAAAGGTTGCGGTAAGCAAAGTATGCGCCCACGGTTCCGAGAGAGATCGCTCCCCAGATTCCTAATCCACCCTGCCAAATCTTAAAGATATCTACCCAGTCACCATTTACTCCAAAGAAATACTCAGGTGATGTAATAACGTGGTAGAGACGACCGCCAATGATTCCAACAGGCACAGCGATAAAAGCGACATCGGCTACGACGTTCTCCAGAGCTGGATTGATGCGACGCAGACGCTTATCACCCAACCAGACTGCGATAGCGATACCGACGATGATGCATAGTGCGTAGAAATGAACTGTGAGTGGCCCAATCTCAACCTTCGAAATCGAAGGGGTTGGAATCAGGCGAGGAAACACTTATCCCTTAGCTACAGCGGCCTTGAACGCTTCAAGGCTTGTGATGGATGTTGCGTTATCCAACTTATTACCATTGATGAAAACCGTAGGAGTTGAGTTAACGTTTCGCTTTCCACCCTCATTAGCAACGTTGACAACCCAGTCCTGGTACTTAAGGTTGTCGACACATGAAGCAAAGTTGGTTCCGGTGATTCCGACACCGAGACCTGTTGCCTTCAAGTAATCATTGCTCCACTCACCTGAGTTTTCAGCACTTGGCTGATTGGCGTATAAGTTCTTGTGAAAAGCTAGGAAGTTATTCTCATCGGCAGCGCAAGCTGCTGCGTTTGCAGCTCTTACCGACTCATCACCGATAAAGGAAAGAGGGTGGTAAACAACCTTCGCCTCTTTCTTTGCAATTAGATCCTCTAAGTACTCCCCCGCCATCTGTTCAAACGTGGCGCAGAATGGGCATTGGAAATCCTCGTAAATCTCAATCTTTGGCTTTCCAACGAGATCAGCGTTAAAGACAATGCCATAGCCTTCAGAGGATGAGACGCTGGCTGGAATAGCTGCGGTCTTGTCACCTTGCTTAGAGATAAGCGTTGGCACGAGCATGATGAGGATGACACCCACAACTACAACCACTACTAGGTTTCGAGTGAAGTTATCCTTCTTTGGAGCGCCGGCGTCTTTCTTTCCCATCTGTCTTCCTTTTCTCTTACTAAGCGAGCTTCGGTGATTTATCGATTGAAAACTTGGTCTTAGGGTACCTAATCAAGTAGAGGGCTAGTAACACCAGACCTGTGTCCCTGATGATTTCAGAGAGGTACTTAGTCTCACTGGCGGCAACTTGACCTCCTCCGCCAAAGCAGCCGCAGTCAATGGTTAAACCGCGAGCCCACGCTTGGACGATGGCGACAATGAATATAACCATGATCGCTCCACCTAAAGCGGCGCTAATTCTTGTGTAAACCCCGAGAATCAACAGGAGTCCGATTCCGATCTCTACATAAGGAAGAAGTAAGCCAATTAAATTTGCCAAGGAGATGGGTAGCACCTCATAGGCACGGACCGCCATCTGAGACTTATCGGGTGTGCCGACCTTAAGGTAGCCCGCAATAAAGAGGACGCCCCCAAGTACTAATCTTGAGATCAAACCTAACCATGGCTGCGCTTTAATCAATAACTCTCTCATCTTCCCTCTCTAACGCCCAATGAAAGTTCGCGCGCCAACTCTTCAATTGCAATCAACGCATCCCCCTCGCTTTTAGACTCAAGTACCTTATTGATAAATGCAGAGCCAACAATTACACCATCTGCATATCCTGCAACACCCTTTGCCTGTTCGCGCGTTGAAACACCCAAGCCGACGGCAACGGGAAGATCTGAGCTCCTTCGTACCCTTGCAACGAGATCTGGCGCTCCGGATGAGACGGAGGATCGGGTTCCGGTAACCCCCATCAAGCTCGCTGCATAGACAAAGCCTCCACACATCTTTGTTACCAAGGGAAGGCGTGCATCTGTTGTACTCGGTGCCACGACGTAGATTCGATTAACTCCAGCTTGATCGGTGGCGCTCACCCATCCTTGCGACTCTTCGATAGTTAAGTCAGGGGTAATTACTCCGCTACCACCGTTGGCTGCAATCGCTGCAGCAAACTCATGGACTCCGTAACGTTCAATCGGATTCCAGTACGTCATCACAACGCCGGCGACCCCAAGATCTGTCGCGCACTTAAGCGCGTCAAACACCTCTGCTGCACCAGTTCCGTTAGCAAGAGCTGTAACCGCCGCAGCTTGAATAGTCGGTCCATCCATAACAGGATCACTGTATGGAAATCCGATCTCAATAGCGTCCACTCCGCCATCTACGAAAGCCTTAATAACTTTCTTGCAACCCTCTTGAGTCGGAAACCCTGCAGGTATATAGGCGATAAGAGCGGCACGGTTTTCGCTCTTAGCCTTGTCAAAAACCTGTTGCAAAGTAGTTGACATCTAAAGTGGAATTCCAAAGTACTGTGCAGCGGTTTGAACATCCTTATCGCCACGACCAGAGAGATTAATGAGCAAGGTTGCTCCAGGCCCTAACTCTCTACCAACCTTCATTGCCCCTGCTAGCGCGTGTGCCGTTTCTATCGCAGGGATGATCCCCTCAGTCTTAGAGAGCAGAGCAAACGCCTCCATCGCCTCTTTATCGGTAATGGCTCGATACTCTGCGCGACCTATGTCATGCAGGTATGCGTGCTCTGGACCTACACCTGGGTAATCAAGTCCGGCAGAGATTGAGTGCGACTCAATGGTCTGACCGTTTTCATCCTGCAAAACATATGAGCGGGTTCCGTGCAAAACACCCATGGTTCCACCTGTAATTGTTGCAGCGTGGCGCCCCGTTTCAACCCCATCACCACCTGCCTCAAGACCGATAAGTCGAACAGATGGATCGGAGATAAAGCGGTGAAAGATTCCAATCGCATTTGATCCTCCGCCAACACATGCAAGAACAGCGTCGGGAAGTTTGCCCGTTAGCGCCAAAACCTGTTCGCGAGCCTCTTCTCCAATTATCTTGTGAAAGTCGCGAACCATTGAAGGGAATGGATGTGGTCCTGCAACGGTACCGAGCAAGTAGTGAGTAGTTTCAACGTTGGTCACCCAGTCGCGCATCGCCTCATTAATGGCATCCTTAAGTGTGCGAGACCCCGAGGTCACCGGAACTACATCTGCGCCCAGTAGCTTCATGCGTGCAACGTTAAGGGCTTGGCGTTTTGTGTCCTCTTCGCCCATGTAAACAACGCACTCGAGTCCCATCAACGCAGCTGCAGTTGCTGAAGCTACACCGTGTTGTCCTGCACCGGTCTCAGCAATAATACGCTTCTTACCCATGCGCTTGGTAAGTAGAGCCTGCCCTAATACGTTGTTGATTTTGTGACTTCCGGTGTGGTTTAAATCTTCACGCTTAAGAAGTATGCGTGCACCACCTGCATGCTCAGCAAAACGTTTTGCCTCTGTAATGATGCTAGGTCTACCCGTATACGTTGCATGCAGATGATTTAACTGCGCCATAAAAGCTGGATCGTTCTGTGAGGATTGGTGCGCAGCAGCTAACTCATCCAGTGCACCGATAAGAGCCTCTGGAACAAAGCGTCCGCCGTAAGGACCAAAATGGCCTAGAACCTCGCTCTGATCGACACTCATGGAGTCAACCCTACCCTCGACCCATTAGGTCGTGCAGTGCAGAAATCGGATCCCCCGCACGAACAAGGGCCTCTCCTACTAGAACCGCATCTGCACCAAACTCCTGTGCGAACTCGACCTCTTTGCGGGATGAGATTCCGGATTCGGCAACGCGAATTATCGAATCTGGAATCCGCGGTAGAAGCCTTTGAAATCCGGCGCTATCGACTTCTAGCGTCTTTAAGTTGCGTGAGTTAACTCCGATAATTCGAGGCGAAATCTCAAGTGCGCGCTCTAACTCATCCTCGGTATGTACCTCTACAAGCACCGCCATAGCCAACTCGGTAGATAGATCGTAGAAATCTTTCAACTGTGATTTGGAAAGTGCGGCGACAATAAGGAGAACTACATCGGCGCCATGAGCTCTAGCCTCAAAGAACTGATACTCATCGATCATAAAATCTTTACGTAGTACTGGAAGTGAAACCGCTTTTCGAACCGCATCTAGATCGGCCAAGGATCCACCAAATCTTCGCTGTTCAGTCAATACGCTGATAACCGAGGCACCAGCCTCCTCATACTTTGCAGCCAGAGAGGCAGGATCTGAAATAGGTGCCAAAGCACCTTTGCTTGGAGAGGAGCGCTTTACCTCTGCGATGACGCTTACGCCATCTGCGCGCAGTAACTCATGTGCATCAACGGTTGGGGCAGCAGAAGTCATCGCCTCTTGTATATAGGCAAGGCTTTTGCGACGTGCGGAAAGATCCTCCCGCACGCCCTCAACAATTGAGTCAAGAACGCTCATCGGTTGGATCTATTCCTTTATCTAGAGAGTTCCACTGTGAGAGTTCACGGGGCTTTCGTTCATATCTTTGTGAAAGCTTAAAACGCTTGCTTAAGAAAATCGTAACTAATGAGAAGATAACAATAAATAGAAGAATGGATAAGCCCTCAGACATCACTTGCCCGCCATCGCATTTGCCGCACTGACCGCACCTAAGACCGCGGCCGCCTTGTTAATACACTCTTGATTCTCTGACAGCGCATCAGAGTCGGCAACTATCCCCGCCCCCGCTTGAACATATGCGACCTTGTTGTAAATCACCGCGGTACGAATTGCAATACAAGCATCTATATTGCCGGTGAAATCTATATAGCCGATAGCTCCACCATAGACACCTCTTCGATGTGGTTCGAGCTTTTCAATGATCTCCATTGCTCGCGGCTTTGGGGCTCCGGATAATGTTCCTGCAGGAAAGACAGCAAAGAGGGCATCAACTGCAGATGATTTGGGAGATAACTTTCCAACAACTGTTGAAACTATATGCATTACGTGGGAGTAACGTTCGATGTGCATAAAATCTACTACTTCAACGCTTCCTGGTGAGCAGATTCGTCCTAAATCATTGCGGCCTAGATCTACAAGCATCAGATGTTCAGCACGCTCTTTGGGGTCTGCCAATAACTCCTCTCCTAATCGATGATCCTCTTCAGGGTTATCCGAGCGCTTACGAGTGCCTGCAATTGGATGAACCATGACATCTTCGCCAGTTACCTTAACTAAGGCTTCAGGGCTAGATCCAACAATTTCAACCCCATCTGTAAATCTAAAGAGATACATATATGGACTGGGATTACTAAGGCGAAGTGCGCGATAGACATCGATTGCATCACTCGGACAGTTCATTGCAAACCGTTGAGAAAGCACTACCTGGAAAGCTTCGCCAGAGAGGATCTCCTCCTTAATCTGTGCAACCTTTGCAAGAAAATCGGTTTCAGGGATATTTCGTTCGAAGTGATAATCACTCTTTGAAGGAATCTGTGAAACAAAGCCCGGAAGTGGCTGCGCTAACTCCATCTGCATACGATCTAAGCGAGACTGCGCATCTGCAAAGGCTTCATCAACGCGCCCATCGGTGCCATCCCAATTAATCGCATTGGCGATCAAGGTGATGGTCCCGTCGGAGTGATCCATGATTGCTAAATCACTTGTGAGCATGAAAGCAATCTCTGGAAGAGGGAGAACTTTCTTAGAGTGGGTAGGCAAGGTTTCAAGGCGGCGCACCGCGTCATACCCCATGTAGCCAACGAGACCACCAGTTAGCGGAGGTAACCCTGCGATTTTCGGTGATTTCAAATGTGCAGAACATAGCTTGAGAGCTTCTAGTGGATCGATTCCAGTTGGAGCACCTGCCGGAGCTGTGCCAATCCATACGGCACGTCCATCGGCTTCGCTTAACGTGGCAGAGCTATGAACTCCAATGAATGAGTAACGAGACCAAGCGCCACCATGTTCGGCGGACTCTAAGAGAAATGTTGAAGCTTTGTTCTTTGCTAATTTACGATAAACGCCGAGGGGTGTTTCGCCATCTGCAAGTAACTTTCTAAAAACAGGAACTACGTTGTATTCCTTCGCATACCCACGAAACTCTTCTAGATTCATTGCTTGATATCCAAGGAGATCGGCTGATGAAAGCAGGTGCGCTCCCCTGTGTGACAAGCCGAACCGGTTTGGTTGACCTTGAGAAGAAGGGCATCGCCATCACAATCGAGTGCGATGGATATAACCTCCTGAGTATGTCCAGAGGTTGCACCTTTAACCCATAGCTCACTTCGACTTCTGCTCCAGTAAGTAGCGCTACCCGTAGAGATGGTGAGAGCAAGTGCTTGCGTATTCATATAGGCAAGCATGAGTACCTCTCTCGAAGTTGCATCCTGAGCGATAGCTGGAATGAGAAGCTCACGATCCTTGAGCAGCGATGCAATTTCTGGGGAAAGTTGAACGCTCATGCGCTTATTCTGCCTTATCAAGCCGAAGGCATGCGAACGCAATATCCCTGATCCGATAGGTACTTCTTCACATCATTTATGCGGTGAACTCCAAAGTGAAAGACGCTTGCTGCCAATAAGGCATCTGCACCAGCATCCAATGCGTGAGCAAAGTCCTCGAGCGCACCAGCTCCTCCACTAGCGATTAATGGAACTCTAGAAATAGCCCGTACAGCCTTGATCATTCCGATGTCATAACCGGCTCGAGTTCCATCAGAGTCCATCGAGTTGAGAAGAATCTCTCCTGCGCCAAGCTCGCAGGCCTGTTCCACCCACGCAAGCGCATCTACTCCAGAACTTTGGCGTCCCCCATGCGTTGTAACTTCGAAACCAGATTCGCTGCGCGCCCTGCGTGCATCGATGGAGATAACGAGAACTTGAGAACCGAAGCGATCAGCGATCTCACTAATGAGCTCAGGTCTAGCAAGAGCTGCGGTATTGATGGAGACCTTATCTGCGCCTGCTCTAAGTAAGCGGTCAACATCCTCAACGGTGCGAATGCCTCCACCTACGGTTAATGGGATAAATACTTGCTCGGCTGTTTTTCGGACAACATCGAGTGTGGTCTCTCGATATGAACTGCTCGCTGAGATGTCAAGAAAAGTTAACTCATCTGCACCTTCGATGTTATAGAGAGATGCCATCTCAACCGGATCGCCTGCATCCACGAGATTGGTGAAGTTAACGCCTTTGACAACGCGACCATCGCTAACATCCAGACAAGGAATGATTCGAACCGACAGGGTCATCGCCGAGTTAGCTCTAGCGCTTGTTGCAATGTAAAAGCGCCGGCATATAGCGCCTTTCCAACTATCGCACCCTCTACCCCTGTTGAGTTCATGGCGCATAGCGCGCCAATGTCATCAAGAGATGAGATACCGCCACTTGCGACAACTGGTTTACTCGTTACTGCGCATACCTCTTTTAGTAGCTCGAGGTTAGGTCCTCTAAGGGTTCCATCCTTTGTTACATCTGTAACGACGTATCGCGCGCATCCATCGCGCTCTAATCTTTGAATAGTCTCAAAGAGATCTCCGCCCTCTTTAGTCCATCCACGTGCTGCAAGTACATGTCCACGAACATCTAAACCAACTGCGATTCGATCTCCGAACTCGGCTATTACCTTTGAAGTCCAATCAGGGTTTTCCAGCGCCGCTGTACCAAGATTTACTCTGGAACAACCCGTTGCTAAGGCGCGTCTTAAAGACTCATCGTCGCGGATGCCACCAGAGAGCTCAACCTTGATGTCGAGAACTCCGACAACCTCGGCTAGTAGATCGATGTTTTCACCACGTCCAAAAGCTGCATCTAGATCTACAAGGTGTAACCACTGCGCGCCTGCGCTTTGAAACTCAAGTGCAACATCAAGAGGCGCACCATAAACGCTCTCCTTGTCGAGTTCTCCCTGAACAAGACGAACTGCACGTCCATCCTTTACATCGACAGCAGGTAAGAGCTCTAAGTAACTCATAACGAACCAACCCAATTCTTAATTAGTTGGAGTCCGGCGCTTCCCGATTTCTCTGGGTGAAACTGGGTTGCACAGGTTGCACCATCTTCAACCGCCGCTAAAACCTTTTCGCCGTACTCGACCCAGGCCTGTGTTTGACCTACAGCTTTCTTTGCACCGTATGAATGCACAAAGTAAAAGGACTCTTTCTCTACACCTTTGAAGAGCTTTGTCGCACCGTCAATCTCAACGGTATTCCATCCCATGTGCGGAAGAATCGGAGCCGCAATCTTTGAAATACTCTCATGCCAAATATCTACTCCGGCATGTAGTACTCCAGTTGAATGCTCATCACCATCGCGAAATAGAATCTGCATTCCTACACAAATACCAAGTGTTGCATTGCCGGAACTCTTTCTTTCACGAACAATCTCATCTCCTCCAACGGCGATAAGACCCTTCATACAAGCAGCAAATGCACCGACACCAGGAACTACGAGTCCTTTTGCACCCAATGCAACCTTGCGATCACTTGTTACAACAATCTCTTCTCCGCTTGTTGCAAATGCACGTGCAGCAGATCTTAAATTTCCTGAACCGTAATCAAGTATTGCAATCAAGGTTAGAGGGAGCCTTTAGTTGAAGGAACTCCTGCAACTCCGCCATCGAGTGAGACGGCATCACGTAGTGCACGGGCAACTGCCTTAAACTGCGCCTCAAATACGTGGTGCGCATTTCTTCCTTCTAGGACACGGATATGAAGTGCGATGCGCGCCTCGGCGATTATTGACTCCCAGATGTGTCGACCCAGTGTTGTATCAAAGGTACCGATGAGTTCAACTATCTCAGGTTGACGGTGTACGAGGTAAGGGCGACCGGAGAGATCCACCGCAGCTTGTACTAACACCTCATCCAGAGGAACCATCGCATCACCAAAGCGACGTATACCTACCTTGTCGCCTAGCGCCTCGCGTAAGGCCTGTCCAAATGCAAGTGAGGTGTCCTCGACTGTGTGGTGAGAGTCAACATCAACATCTCCCGTTGTCTTGACCGTCAGATTAAAACCAGAGTGCTTTCCAAGCTGAGAGAGCATGTGATCAAAGAAGGGAACGCCGGTATCAACTGAGATCGAACCATCACCATCGAGGTTTAACTCAACGATTACGTGTGACTCCTTCGTCTTACGTTCTACTCGTGCTGTCCTCATTAGTCTTCTCCATTCAGGCATGCATCTATTGCCGCTACAAACTTGTCATTCTCGGCGTCGTTGCCAATGGTTGCTCTTAGATAACCCGATAATCCCACATCTCGGATAAGAACTCCCCTATCTAACAACATCTGCCAGAGCTGTGGCGCGGGAACTTTAAAACCGGTAAAGAGTATGAAGTTGGCAGCGCTCGGAACCACCTGTAAACCTAAACCCTCTAACTGAGTAACAACTTTCCTGCGAGACTCAATTAGTCGCGCAACGGTACTCAGAAGTTGGCTACGATACTCAAGGGCAACCTCAGCTGCAGCCTGAGTAAGAGCGCTCAAGTGATATGGAAGGCGCACTAACAGCAAGGACTGCACAACCTCCTTATTTGCTACAAGGTAACCAAGGCGCGCCCCAGCAAAAGCAAAGGCTTTGCTCATAGTCCGTACGACAACAAGGTTTGGATACTTCGCGATAAGAGTGACAGCGGAGGCCTCTTCATCAAACTCCGCATACGCCTCATCAACAACGAGAACTCCTTCAACCGCCTTTGTAGCTTGCGCCAAAACCTCAAGATCTGAGATGGAGATCTTTGTTCCCGTTGGATTATTAGGTGTTGTGATAAAGGTTAGCGCAGGGCACAGTTGAAGAATTTGACGTGATGCCACATCTATATCCAATGAAAAATCAGCTCTACGTCCCCCATCATGCCAATCAACCCCAACTACCTTCGCAATAAGTGGGTGCATCGAGTATGAGGGCGTAAAGCCAAGAGCTGGTCTTGATCCAAAGGCGAGCATGAGTGATTGCAAAATCTCATTACTTCCATTAGCCGCCCAAATACTCTCCTCTGTAAAACCCGTTCCCGAAAGTTCATTAATGAAGTTTGCTAACTCAGAACGAAGCTTGGTCGCATCTCTATCTGGATAACGGTTTAACGAGGACGCAACCTGGCTAACCCTGGATGTAATTGCAGCGATTAACTCTGTCGATGGCGAGTAAGGATTCTCATTTGTGTTGAGAGTGGCCTCAGCTGGAAGCTGTGGAGCTCCGTATGGCGACAGGTTTCGTAGATCGTTGCGCAAGGGCAACCACGTTGGCCAAAGCTTTGCGTTCATGCTTTTTCCAAACGGGCGCTCATAGCTTCGCCGTGAGCCGGCAAATCCTCAGAGTTTGCAAGGGTGATAACTGTTTGCGCTATGTCCAAAAATGCAGCCTCTGAGTACTCAATAAAGTGAAGTCCACGCAGAAAGCTTTGTACCGACAATCCGCTGCTGTGGCATGCACACCCTCCTGTTGGTAGAACGTGGTTGGAACCTGCAGAGTAATCTCCTAGAGAAACTGGGGAAAAACCTCCGATAAAGACCGCACCTGCATTGCGAATTAACTTGGCATCCTCACGTGCATTTGAGGTTTGTATCTCAAGGTGCTCCGCCGCATACGCGTTAACGACATCCAATCCATGTTTGATGTCATCGACTAGAACTATTGCCGATTGAACTCCAGATAGCGCAGCTTTAATTCTTTCGCTGTGCTTGGTTTTTAAGACTCGTACCTTCAAAATCTCTTGAACATCTGTGGCGAGTTTTTCACTCGGCGTTACCAAAACAGCAGCAGCGATCACATCGTGCTCTGCTTGGCTGATCAAATCAGCTGCAACCTCGTGCGCAAGGGCGCTCTCATCAGCAAGTATCGCGATCTCCGTTGGTCCTGCCTCTGAGTCGATTCCAATTACCCCACGAAGTGCCCGTTTCGCCGCCGCTACGTAGATATTTCCAGGACCTGTAACAAGATCACATTTTTCGCAAAGGTCAGATACTCCATAGGCAAAGAGAGCGATAGCTTGCGCTCCCCCAACTGCATACACTTCCCTGACTCCAAGTAACGCACATGCAGCAAGAATTGTTGGGTGGGGCAGGCCACCAAACTCTTTCTGTGGAGGTGATGCAACAGCGATGCTTCCAACCTTCGCGATCTGCGCGGGAATTACATTCATAAGTACTGAGCTTGGATAAACAGCTCGACCACCAGGGACGTAAAGTCCAACACGATCTACAGGCACCCAGCGTTCAGTAACAGTTCCTCCATCTACAACCGTTGTTACTTTGTCAGTGCGGATTTGATCTTTATGTACTTTACGAATTCGTTCAATAGATACTTCTAGGGCGGTTCGAATCTTTGGGTCTAACGCCGATAGTGCATCATCAATGGCCTTCTCAGGAACGCGGATACTTGGTGGTCGAACACCATCAAACTCCTCAGCAAGTGCGATTAGATCGCTCTCTTTTCCATGTTGTACACGGTGCAGAATTGGCTCGATTAAAGCTAGAGCTTGCGTGATATCAAACTCAGCTCGTGGCAACGCACCTTGGTAGCCAGCTTTATCAAGGTGAACTCCGCGAAGATCTACGGTGCGAATCATGTACCAAGTCTACTTGTAGGAGATTGTCCCTTGAGGGGTGTTTAAACTCGTACGAGGCAGTCCGGTCCAAGAATTGACTTTAAATCAGCGCTCAAACTTGGAGAGGATGTTACGAGAGCATCTATCTTTAAAGTTGTGCTCTTGTTCTGATCGACCACCTGAAGATGCACCTCGCGCTTGCCTGGATGCGAACGCAAAATTTCTTTCATTCGATCGATTACCGGCGGGGTGCACTGAGACTCAGGCAGCGTAATGATGAGAGGTCCTGTTGGTCCGGTTGAGATATCAGGTGTGTTCATCTCCAATGCTGTAAACCTCACCTGTTCATCTTGACGAGTTATCCGGCCTCGTATGGTCACAACGCGATCCTCTGTCAATGTAAGTGCGTACTGGTTGTATGTGTTTGCAAAGAACAAAGCCTCTATGGAGCCCTCAAGATCTTCAACGGTAACGATCGCCCAAGAGGCGCCCTGTCTAGAAACCTTTCGTTGCACACTTGTTACGAGTCCACCAATTGTGACAACCCCATCCTGCATTCCGCCATCATCTAAAAGCGCGCTAATGGACATATCTGTGTTGGAGCGAAGTACATGTTCAACACCTAGAAGGGGATGATCTGATACATAGAGCCCGAGCATTTCGCGCTCAAAGGTTAGAAGTGTCGACTTGTCCCATTCGTAAGTTGGAATCTCAATCTCAAGTCCTGCAACCTGTGAGATTGACTCGCCTCCAAAGAGATCAAACTGACCAATCGCCTCTGCACGTTTTGACTCAATAACAGAGTCGATGGCTTCAAGATGAATAGCCATCAATCCCTTTCTAGCGTGCCTTAAATCATCAAAAGCTCCACCCTTGATAAGGGATTCAATCGTTTTCTTGTTACATACCTGCGCATCGACCTTCGCAAGGAAGTCTCCAAAGGAGGTAAATGCACCCTTGCTTTCGCGAGCAGCCTTTATCGATGCAACAACCCCTTCACCAACGTTGCGGATAGCGGCTAAGCCAAAGCGAATATCCTTCCCACGAGGGGTGTACTCAGAGTTGGATTCGTTAACATCTGGTGGCAAAACCTTTATGCCCATCCGTCGACACTCAGACAGATATAGCGCCGACTTATCTTTGTCATCGCGAACACTTGTTAGTAGCGCTGCCATGTACTCAGTTGGGAAGTTCGCTTTCAGATATGCAGTCCAGAAAGATACGACGCCATAGCCGGCGCTATGTGCGCGGTTAAATGCATAATCAGAGAATGGGATTAGGACTTCCCAAAGCCGTTTAATGGCTACATCTCCAAAGCCGTTAGCTTTCATTCCAGCCTCAAATGGAATGTACTCCTTATCTAGAATCTCCTTGTTCTTCTTTCCCATAGCTTTTCGGAGAAGATCCGCACGTCCGAGCGAGAAGCCAGCGACCTTTTGCGCAATAGCCATAACCTGCTCTTGATAAACAATCAGGCCGTAGGTATCTCCAAGAATTTCGGCAAGGGGCGCTGATAGCTCAGGATGAATTGGCTCAACCGGCTTACGTCCATTCTTTCTATCTGCATAGTTGTTGTGCGCGTTTTCACCCATCGGGCCAGGGCGATATAACGCGATTACAGCTGAGATATCTGCAAAGGAGTCTGGGGCCATGCTTCGAAGCAGCGCCCGCATTGGTCCACCATCGAGTTGGAAAACGCCAAGTGTGTCTCCCCGTGAGAGAAGCTCAAATGTTTTCTTATCCGCCAATGGAAGATCCTCGAGAACTACCTCTATGCCCTGATTCTCTTTAATGTTCACGAGCGCATCATCTAGAACAGAGAGGTTTCGCAGTCCAAGGAAGTCCATCTTTAAGAGGCCGGTGGATTCGCAGGCACCCATATCAAACTGGGTGATGATCGCACCATCTGCTTCGCGGCGATGAATTGGAATGACATCTAGCAATGGTTCGCGAGAGAGAATAACCCCCGCAGCATGTACTCCCCACTGGCGCTTTAATCCCTCAAGGCCCTTTGCCAGATCTACTACCCGTTTTGAATCAGGATCACTCTCATAAAGTGCTCGGAACTCCCCTGCTTCTCCGTAACGTGGATCTTTGGAGTCAAAAACCCCTGTAAGCGAGATGTCCTTACCCATGACAGATGGTGGCAACGCCTTTGTTAACTTCTCACCGATTACATATGGATATCCGAGTACGCGGGTTGAGTCTTTGATCGATTGTTTAGATTTAATGGTTCCGTAAGTGATGATCTGAGCTACGCGATCCTCGCCGTACTTCTCCGTTGCGTATCGAATCATCTCTGAGCGTCTGCGCTCATCAAAGTCGAGATCGATATCTGGCATAGAGATACGTTCTGGATTTAGGAAGCGCTCAAACAAAAGGCCGTGTTCGATGGGATCTAATCCTGTGATTCCAAGTGCATATGCAACAAGTGAGCCCGCCGCTGAACCGCGGCCAGGGCCAACTCGAATTCCAACCTTTTTCGCGTGTGAAACCAGGTCGGCGACGACGAGGAAGTAGCCTGGAAAACCCATGTTGGCCATGACATCGAGCTCGTAGTTCAAACGTATTCGATGTTCATCAGTTGCGCGCGAGCCCATTCTCTCTTGCAAACCACGCTCTGCCTCTTTACGTAGCCAGGTATCTTCAGTCTCCCCCGTTGGAACCTGGAAGGCAGGCATAAGGTTTTCACCTTCACGGAGCTTGACGTTACAACGTTCGGCGATCAGCAAGGTGTTATCGCATGCTTCAGGAATCTCTTTAAAGAGTTCGCGCATCTGTGCAGGTGTCTTGAGATAGAACTCATCATTATCAAACTTAAATCTCTTGGGGTCCGCCAGAGTAGATCCAGATTGCACGCACAGTAAAGCCTCATGAGCAGCTGCATCCTCATGAAATGTGTAGTGAAGATCATTAGTGGCAAGCAGTGGCAGCTTTAACTCTCGACCCAACTTCAAAAGATCCTGTTGAACCCGCTTTTCAATATCAATACCGTGATCCATTACCTCAAGGAAGAAGTTATGAGCTCCGAATATGTCGCGGTAATCACTTGCTGCGGCTAGCGCCTCTTTATATGCACCCATGCGAAGACGTGTCTGAATCTCTCCACCGGGGCATCCAGTTGTGGCGATAAGTCCATCTGCATACTTCGATAAGAGTTCGCGATCCATTCGCGGCTTGTAGTAATACCCCTCAAGTGATGCAAGGGATGAGAGCTTAAAGAGGTTTCCGAGGCCGTGATTGTTCTCAGCCAAAATTGTCATGTGCGTATATGCGCCGCCACCGGAGACATCATCTTCTCCGCCATCTGCCCACTGCACCCGTTTCTTATCGTGGCGTGACTCAGGTGCAACGTAGGCTTCAATTCCAATGATTGGTTTAACCCCAACCTTTGTCGCCTGCTTAAAAAAGTCAAAGGCACCAAAGACGTTTCCGTGATCTGTCATGGCGATCGCCGGCATCTCTTGGCGCGCAACCTCTGCAACCAAATCCCCTACACGGGCTGCACCATCGAGCATCGAGTACTCCGTATGAACATGTAGATGTACAAAGGAGTCCTTTGAGCCGGATTTGCTTGGAGTTACCTGGTTTTCGGAGGACACAGTTGGAGAGGTTAGTCGTTAAGGAAGAACTGCGTCGGAAAGCAACGCCAGAGCGGCCTGAAGGTCAGGTGGATAGGGAGCCTTTAAGGCTAGGGCAATACCTGTAACGGGATGGTTAAAGTTAAGTTCAATTGCGTGAAGCCATGGACGTGACATCTTCATGGACTTTGCTAGTACTGGGTCGGCTCCATACGTTGTATCTCCAACCAATGGGTGGTTTAACGCTGAGAAGTGAACTCTGATCTGATGTGTTCGACCGGTTTCGAGTTCGATTTTAACTAGTGAGACACCTCGATAGAACTCAATTACCTCGTAATGTGTAATCGACTCTTTTCCATCTGCCACCACCGCAAAACGGTGATCCTCTTTAGGGTGACGATCAATGGGTGCATCGATTGTTCCGGTGGCTGGATCCATATGTCCCTGAACAAGTGCGTGATAGACCTTATCTATCTTGCGGACTCTAAAAGCCTCTTTCAAAGCTAAGTAGGCGCGATCGGTCTTTGCAATAATCATTAATCCACTTGTGCCAACATCGAGGCGATGCACGATTCCGGCTCGTTCTGCTGGACCGCTCGTTGAGATCGTGAACCCTGCAGCGGTAAGCGCACCGACAACGGTTGGCCCCATCCATCCTGGGCTTGGATGCGCAGCGCATCCAACCGGTTTATCGATAACAACAATATCTTCATCATCGTAGACAATAGATAAGCCTTCAAGTGGAGTTAAAGGAATAGGTGTTTGGTTGAGCGGCTCTGGAAGAAGAACCTCAATAACCTGACCAGCCGTTACTCTCTCAGATTTTCCAAGCGCCCTACCATCGGTCGTGATATCCCCATCCTCAAGAAGACGAACAATCGCTGTTCTTGATAGACCGAGTACACGTGTTAACGCGCTATCGATACGTTCGCCTGCAACCCCTTCGGGGACGCTCAAAGTGCGTTGTTCACGTTCCATTTAACGCACCTTTCCAATTGGGGAGATATCTCGTACAGATAGGTAAACTGCAAGAGATGCTGCAATCACAATAGCGGTATCTGCGATATTAAACACCGGCCACATTGGCAGCTGTATCCAGTCGATGACATGGCCACGTAGAAAACCAGGCTCTCTGAAGATTCGATCAGTGAGGTTTCCAAAGACTCCTCCTAAGACCAGACCCATGACAACCATCCACCCCTTAGATGTAACACGGGTTGAGAAGTAGGTAATAAAGACCGCTACCGCTAAAGCAAAGAGGGAGAAAACAATCGTAAAGCCAGAACCCAAACTAAATGCGGCGCCTGGATTCTTAATAAAGGTCAGTTGAAGAAAGGAGCCCAAGACCTTCACAGGCTCGCGGGAAGCGAGGGTCTCTATCGCCCAGAGCTTTGTTACAAAATCAAAGAGCCAGACCGCCCAGCCGATAGCAAAGATTCGGCGCACCTTAGCGCCGCTCTTCCTTCTGCTTGCAGATCATGCAAAGAGTTGCTCGCGGGAAAACTGCAAGCCGTGACTTTCCAATGGGATTGCCACAATCTTCGCAGTTTCCATAGTTCTTACTTTCAATTCGTTCGAGTGCTCGCTCGGTCTGTAGAACTAGATCACGGGCGTTAATAACAAGCGACATCTCATGCTCGCGTTCAAATGTCTTAGTGCCAGAGTCGGCTTGATCATCGCCTGCACCTTCACCGGAGGCTTCGATCAGATCCTCCATCTCACTTTCAACATGAGCTAACTCAGCACGGAGTCTGATGAGCTCCTTTGAAATCTCAGCTTTAACACTCTTTAACTCTGCAGCAGACCACGGAGCCTCACCTTCAGCAGCTGTAACGGGGGTTGGGGCTGCCTTAATTGGCTTAAGTGGTGCAGCCTTCTTTCCACTCTTAACCGGCTTTGGAGGAGGTGGCATCACCAATCTGCGCTCTTCAACTACAGGAGCGGTAACTGGTGCCATAACTGTTGCAACGCTAACTGTCTGAGTCTTCTTATCAACAGTAAGAGTTGTCTTGCCAACTTTGGATGGAAATGGACGTCCCGGAGTCTTCTTAGCTAGAGCCTTTTTCGCTGGTGCTTTCTTAGCGGGAGTCTTCTTAGCGGGTGCTTTCTTAGCTGGCGCTTTATTAGCAGGTGCTTTTTTTATCGCAGCTTTTTTAGCAGGTGCTTTTTTGGCAGCAGCCTTCTTGGCTGGCGCTTTCTTAGCAGGGGCTTTTTTTGCTGGCACGCCGCGCACCTTATGGCAGATGCCCAAGCTTTCCAACTTCCCACTCTCGCCTAAGGGCAAATTCTTCTCGAGACTCCTCGATTTCCCAGAGGAATTCCTAGATTAGACTCCCCTTCTTATGAGCTTTCGCCAGATACCCGCACAGATCGATCTGCCCGCAATGGAGCGTTCGATTCTTGAGTTCTGGAGCAAAAACGAGGTCTTTGAAAAATCAATCTCATCACGTGAAGGTGGTGCACCTTGGACCTTCTATGAAGGCCCTCCAACTGCTAATGGAATGCCTGGAACTCACCACATTGAAGCACGCGTCTTTAAGGATGTCTTTCCTCGTTACCAAACGATGAAGGGAAGGTATGTAACACGCAAAGCGGGATGGGACTGTCACGGCCTACCTGTCGAGATTGCGGTTGAAAAGGAGCTTGGTTTTAGCGGTAAGGGCGATATTGAAAAGTATGGAATCTCCCAGTTCAACGATAAGTGTCGCGATTCTGTAACGCGACATGTAGATGCATTTACAACCATGACAAATCGAATGGGCTTCTGGGTTGATTTCGATCAGGCTTACTGGACGATGGCTCCAGAGTACGTTGAGTCTGTTTGGTGGAGCCTTAAAGAGATTTGGAAAAAGGGATTACTCGTACAAGATCACCGCGTTGCACCTTACTGCCCTCGCTGCGGAACCGGCCTTTCAGATCACGAGTTGGCGCAGGGGTATGAAACCGTTGTAGATCCATCCGTCTATGTTCGCTTCCCCGTTACATCTGGTGAGTTAGCTAAACTCAACGCATCCTTGCTGGTCTGGACCACAACACCATGGACACTGGTTTCAAACACCGCCATCGCAGTTCATCCTGATGTTACCTACGTAGTTGTTGAAGCAACCGTTGACGACAATAGCGAGGTCCTGGTAGTTGCCGAACCACTACTTTCATCGGTAGCTGGTGAACACAGGATTTTGAAGAGCCTGACAGGAAAAGAGTTAGAGCGCACAACCTATAAGCGCCCCCTTGATCTCATTGAGATTCCAGACTCCCACTTTGTTGTTCTAGCTACCTATGTCACGACAGAGGATGGAACCGGTTTGGTTCACCAGGCACCAGCCTTTGGTGCAGATGACCTTCAAGTTTGTCGAGGCTACGGGTTGCCTGTAGTAAACCCAATCGCACCAGATGGAACCTTTCTACCTGAGGTACCTCTCGTAGGTGGAGTTTTCTTCAAGGAGGCTGACAAAGTATTGGTAAAGGAGCTCAAGAAACTTGGTGTTCTCTACAAGCACCAACCCTTTGAGCACCCCTATCCACACTGCTGGCGTTGCCACACCGCTCTTATTTACTACGCACAACCATCTTGGTATATCCGTACAACCTCAATCAAGGATGCGTTAATCCGTGAAAATCAAAGTACCGACTGGCATCCAGAAACTATCAAGACCGGACGTTACGGTGATTGGCTCAACAACAACATCGATTGGGCCCTCTCACGCAACCGTTACTGGGGTACACCTCTTCCTATCTGGCGCTGCGAAAACAAGCACGAGATCTGTGTTGCATCTCTAAATGAGCTTGGAGAGTTAGCGCGTAAAGAGCTCAGTAACCTCGATCCTCACCGTCCCTTTGTCGATGACATTACCTTTGCTTGCACAGAGTGCAAAGAGATTATGGTTCGCACCCCTGAGGTAATCGACTGCTGGTACGACTCTGGTGCGATGCCTTTTGCCCAATGGGGATATCCACACAAGCCAGGTTCGGTAGAGAGGTTCAAAGCCGCTTACCCTGCAGACTTTATCTGCGAAGCGATCGATCAAACCCGCGGATGGTTCTATACCTTGATGACCATTGGAACCCTTGTCTTTGATCAAAGTTCTTACAAGAGCGTTCTCTGCCTTGGACATATTTTGGATAAAGATGGACGCAAGATGAGTAAGCACCTTGGCAATGTTCTCGAACCAATTGCACTCATGGATCAACACGGTGCAGACGCCGTCCGCTGGTACATGTTGGCAGCTGGTTCTCCATGGTCTGCCCGTCGTGTAGGTCACGATGCGATTAGCGATGTAGTTCGCAAAACTCTTCTGACCTACTGGAACACAATCTCATTCCACGCCCTCTATGCCCAGGCTTCAAACTTTGATCTCTCCAAATCCACCCCTCCATCAGATCGACCAATGATGGATAAGTGGATATTGAGCGAGCTACAGATGTTGATTGAGTCTGTCGATAAGGCGTATGCGGAGTTTGACTCACAGGAAGCTGGAAAAGTTCTAGCGGCCTTTATCGATGATCTCTCTAACTGGTATGTGCGTAGATCACGCCGGCGATTCTGGGATGGCGATGTTGATGCACTTGCAACGCTGCATGAGTCTTTGGTTGTACTTACACAACTCCTAGCTCCCATGGTTCCCTTTATCGCAGAACACGTATGGCAGGAGCTGGTAATCCCAGCCGATAAGCAGGCGCCACTTTCTGTGCATCTGACCGACTTTCCTATCGCAGATAAGAGCCTGATCAACGCCGAGCTCAACTCACAGGTTGCCTTAACCCGCAGACTTGTCGAACTCGGTAGAGCCTGCCGTTCTGAGTCAGCAATCAAGATCCGTCAGCCACTCTCCCGTGCACTTATCTCCGCTAGCGGCTGGTCTGCACTTCCTGTTGATATGAAGGAGCAGATCGCCGATGAGTTAAACGTTGTGCATCTGGCAGATATCGCCGATGCAGATGGGGATTTAGTAGATATTTCGATTAAAGCCAATTTCAAATCCTTAGGTGCCAAGTATGGAGCCGATGTTCAAGCTGTCGCCAAGGCGCTATCTGCAGTTGATGCAACAGCTCTCGTAAAGGAGCTTCGCGCAAAGGGAGAAACAACTGTGGCAACATGGAAGGTTGAACTCGCCGATGTAGTTATCACTGAGGTTCCAAAGACTGGGTGGACTGTAACTAGCCATGATGGTGAGTCTGTTGCACTTGATCTAACTCTGACACCTGAACTCATCAGTGCAGGAAATGTCCGTGAGGTAATTCGCTTTATCCAGGAGCGTCGCAAGAGCGATGGATTTGATATCTCCGATCGAATCCATGTGAAATGGAATATCAACGAAGATGTCTCAGAGGCTGTAGCGCAGAGCTCAGCCCACATTAGCGATGAGGTGCTGGCTTTGAGCTTTGAAAGAGATACAACGCTAGCTGTAGGAGATAACGAGCTTGGGATAGAAGTTAAATTAGCTAGAGCTTAGATTCCACCCAGAAATGCTCGAACAACGCTTTCTAGTAATCCGATAGCGATTAAGAGAACGATAAAAGATAAGTCAAGTGCTACTCCACCTAAACGTAGAGGTGGCACAAAACGTCCAACAAATTTCATGGGTGGATCTGTAAGTGCGTAGATAAACTCAAATACCGCCATCAAGAAAGAGTTAGGGCGCCAGTTACGCGCGAAGATGCGCACATAATCAATAATGATGCGAGCGAATAGAACTAACTTATAGAACCCAAGGATCTGTAAGAGGATAGAGCTAATCATCTACGAGATGAGTTAGCTCTGATTGAAGAAGCTTGCTTGTGCAGCAGCTGACTTATCTTCATTGCTCACATCTACATTTGCTGGAGAGAGCAAGAAAACTTTGTGGCTTACACGTTCGATGCGACCATGCAAACCAAAAACAAGTCCGCTTGCAAAATCTACGAGGCGCTTGCGTTCGCCCTCTTCCATGTCATCGAGGTTAATGATGACTGGATTACCTTCACGGTAATGCTCACCAACGCGACGAGCTTCAGAGTATGAACGTGGCTGCAAAGTAATGATGTGGTAAGCAGATGGTGCATCCAGTGTTGGTGCAGCGCTAACCGATGAGTCTACGAGTGTGACGCCATGACGTTCGCGACGTGGACGTGATACTTCGCGAGCTGGTCGCTCATTTTGGCGAGCAGGAGTCTCGGAGCTGTACGCCTCATCATCAGAGTCGACTAATCCGAGGTAGCCCATCATTTTGTTAAGTGCTGACATGCCTCAAGGTTACTGGGGGTAGGTACGTGATCCGAGGATTTGGCTACCAATGCGGATATGTGTCGCACCGTATCGAATAGCGGTTTCAAAGTCCCCACTCATTCCGGCAGAGATGGAGGTGCTTGCAGGGAAGTGCTGTGCAAAGAGCTGCGCCTTTTGCGCAATCTGGTCAAAGGCCATCTCATACTCCCAATCTGCCGGAGGAACGCACATCAACCCTGAAAGGGTGACCTGTTCTAAAGCCATCGCAGATGTGGCCAAAGACAGGATCTCTTCAACCCCTACTCCCCCGCGAAGTGGGTCAGAGTCCAAGGAGAGTTGAAGAAAGATTTCAATACTTTTACCCGTTTCGGCCAAACTTCGATTGAGCTTATCTAAATGCTCCGAGTTATCGATTGAGTGAATCGTCTGCGCCCAGGATGAAATGGATTTTAACTTCTTACTTTGGATCTGACCCTGGAAGTGCCAGTGCGCATCTACAGCCTGTGACTTCTTAGCCCCTTCATCATCGCGATTTTCTCCAAAGTTTGTGACACCAAGGGATCGAAGAATCTCGACATCGCTGGACGGGTAGGTCTTTGTGACAGCTATGAGTGTTACAGTTGAGCGCTCTCGATTAGCCGCTCTGCACGCGCCATTTATCCTCTCCTCAACTGAGTTCAGATTTGAAGCTACCTCTTGCGCTCTCTGGCTCATATTTGAATCAGCCCCACTTGCCTTCCGGTTTTTCCATCTCTTCGATAGGAAAAGTGTTCGGCGCTTTCTACGGTGCAGACAAACTCATCCTTGATCTGCACACCCGATGCATCCAACGTACTTCGCAGAGCGGTAACAATGTCCAAAGCTGGCTTACCCGCTCGAGTAAGACTCTTAGCTAAAGGAAGAGCGGCTACCACCTCGTCGTGGAGCTCCTGTGAAACTTCATAACACCTGCCACATATGGCCGGTCCTATCGTTGCTGTGATCTTGCCAGCACCCATTTCCTTCATCTTCGCTAAAACCTTGACCGATATCTGGTTGACCAGTCCACGTCTGCCAACATGCACCGCTGCCACAACGTGATCAGATCTAAGTAGCAGCGGAATACAGTCGGCAACCATCACCGCCAAAGAGATCTCTGGGTTAGTTGTAATGAGCGCATCTGCCGTCACAGGGTTTTCGGTAAGGTTTTCAACTATCTCAATATGGTCGCCATGGACCTGATTCATATACTGAATGGGACCGTATAACGCAGTCAAAATCCCGCGGTTGTGTAGGACATCGGCTTCGACATCCTCAACGTGTAGAGCCAGGTTCAAAGAAGCAAAAGCACCGGTGCTCACGCCTCCGATGCGATTGGTAAAGCTTGAACTCATTTCATGAAATCTGGAACGTCGATCTCATCCTCTGCTATTAGCTCTTCAAATGTAACCCTCTTGCGCGGTGTTGATGATTCAAGATCTAAAGCTACAGAGAGTGGGTCGTTGGCTGGAATTGGATCTGCAACACCAGAAAGAGAGGCCTTATCGATGACAGGCATCGCTACCTTCTTTGGCTCACCACCATCAAAGCCTGCGCCGATTACGGTAATGCGTACCTCGTCGCCAAGTGCATCATCGATCGTTGTACCGAAGATGATGCGAGCGTTTGGGTGTGCTGCCGCTTGAACGAGCTCGCAAGCCTCGTTAATCTCAAAGAGACCAAGATCTGAACCGCCAGCAACTGAGAGAAGAACACCCATCGCACCATCGATTGATGCTTCAAGGAGTGGACTAGAGATCGCTAATTCAGCTGCACGAACCGCACGATTTTCTCCACGAGCAGAACCGATTCCCATCAACGCCGAACCTGCATCGGTCATAACTGTTTTAACATCTGCGAAGTCAAGGTTAATCAACCCTGGCTGCGTAATAATCTCAGTAATTCCCTGGACTCCTGAGAGCAAAACTTGATCTGCACTCTTGAATGCATCAACCGCGGTTATGTTGCGATCTGAAATCGCAAGAAGACGATCATTTGGAATAACAATTAATGTGTCAACTTCGGCGCGAAGGAGTTCGATTCCCTCATCTGCCTGTGCTGTACGAATCTTTCCTTCAAATGAGAATGGACGGGTAACTACACCAATAGTGAGTGCACCCATATCACGTGCAATCTTTGCAACAATAGGTGCGCCACCTGTACCGGTACCGCCACCTTCACCTGCGGTGACAAAAACCATATCTGCGCCACGAAGAATCTCTTCTATCTCTTCTGTGTGATCAATGGCTGCTTGTCTACCTTTTTCTGGAGCAGCTCCTGCACCGAGGCCCTTAGTAGATGAACGACCAATATCTAACTTCACATCTGCATCACTCATTAAAAGATGTTGTGCATCTGTATTAATTGCAATGAACTCAACGCCTTTTAATCCGACATCAATCATCCGATTGATTGCGTTAACTCCACCGCCACCAATGCCAACAACTTTGATAACAGCTAAATAGTTCTGTGGTGCAGCCACGAGAATCCTCCTTTAGAACTGTAAACCTCTACTTGAGTGTTACATTTCTAGCTTTTCTGATGACCGCAAAATAGGTGCTAGTTAGGGTGATAGCAAAGACCGCCACGAAGTTTTATCGATCTTTTTTAGTAAGTGTTTTTGCGATTTTCAAATCTTAGAAATTTACTTAACGAACTACTGGTGCGTGTGGAGCTGAAACGTCGATGTATCGAATGCGGCCATTTTCTTTAAGAGTTAGTAACTTTTCTACGACTTCAACTTTGAGATCGGTGTCTTTGGAATCCCCCCACGTTAAGGCAATGACACGTGACTTAAATCCATAGTTGATTCGATAAGTACCTGTTTTTGAAGCGTTCATCAGTGTTATGGACTCTCTAAAGGCGGCAGGTAAGGAGGTAAAGAGCCGAATAGCCTCCAGGCCGCTCTCTGAAGAAGGTGCCTCAACCCTTGGCAGTGAGTTAGGCGCTCCACCCGGCAGTGAAAAGATCACACCAAAGCGATCGATACTCGAGCCAAATGTGGAGATTGGATTAAAGAGTGCAATCGGGGTTCGTGGCAGGATTTTAACGGCAACCTTGCGGGAGATCCAGTTACGTGAGACCTCAACCTTCTCTATCCATTCAAACTCCTCTAACCTGCGCGAGATCTGCCGAGAGTCGACTCGAGCAAGCTGCATTCCAACACTTACCCCAACCTTTGAACTCACCGTAGTTGTCGTTGGCCCCTTTGGAACCCCACTAATGCTTACAGATTGGACTGAGAAGATAGAGGACCAAGCAAAGAGGTAAACGGCGGCGGCAAAGAGAGTTAAAACGCCTACGGAAACAAGTTGTTTTCTATTTATCTTCATCGGCGTATCTACGAGTTAAACCTTCGATAATAATTGGTGAGAGTGAGTTCACATCCCCCGCACCCAAAGTCAAAATTACATCCCCTGGTCTTGCATTCTCAATCATCCAATCCGAGGCTTCAATGAAGTTCGGAATAAAGCGTCCCTTGCGCATCTGATCAACGATGAGCTGAGCACTCACTCCATCAATTACTGATTCACTGGCTGCGTAGATTTCAAGTAGAACTGAATCATCTGCAATATCTAAAGCTGTTGCAAAATCTCGCAGGAAGGCTTGCGTGCGCGAGTATCTATGAGGCTGAAAGATTACGAGAACTCGACCATCGCCTGCGAGGTGCTTTGCAGCGGTCAGTGTCACCTTGATCTCTGTCGGATGGTGACCGTAATCATCGATTACTCGAATGCCATGCACCGTTGCCTTTAACTCAAAGCGTCGACCTGCTCCCCTGAATGAGTGCAGACCATGCAAAAGCTCAGCTGCTGGCGCTCCAAGGGATAGACCCATCGCAAGGCACGCAGCTGCGTTAAGGATGTTGTGATGGCCGGGCACTTGAAGTGCAAGGGTTCCGATTGCTCGCCCTTTCCAAAGAACTCTAGAGGTTGACCCCATAGGCAGAAGTGAGATTTGATCAACTCGAAGATCTGTTCCTTCAGAGACGCCATAAGAGATGGCCGCGACATTGCTTTGTGCACTACCTAAAGCCTTAGATCCTGCATCATCTGCGCAGTAAACCAAGGTTCCATCGGGTGAAATAGTCTTAGCGAACTCGGCAAAAGCCTCAGTTACAGCTTGAGCTGTATGGAAGTAATCAACGTGATCATGTTCAATATTGGTCACAATTGCAGCAAAAGGCTTGTACTCAATAAATGAACCATCAGACTCATCGGCCTCTGCAACAAATAAATCCCCAGTACCTTTATGCGCATTTGACCCTGACGTAGTCAACGTCCCGCCAATTGCAAATGATGGATCCAAGCCACACGCTTGCAGGGCAACTGTGAGCATCGATGAGGTTGTCGTCTTTCCATGGGTGCCTGCGACAGCAACGCTCTTTGAATCAGACATCAAAATCGCAAGGGCCTGCGCACGTGTGAGCAAGGGTATTTCAAGTTCAACTGCGCGAAGCATTTCAGGGTTGGAGTTGGAAATCGCTGATGAGTAAACAACGACGCCGACACCTTCGAGATTATTTGAGTTATGGCCAATATAAGTATCGGCGCCAAGAGCGCGCAGCGCGGTTACCACCGTTGAATCTTTAGAGTCAGAGCCTGAGATTGAATACCCTCGAGAAAGAGCGATTCTTGCCAAGCCGCTCATGCCGGCTCCACCGATACCTATAAAGTGAATCTTTAAGCCCTTCCAACCCTCAAGAGTCAAAAGGTGTCGATTGCTCATCATCTCGATCCACCTGAGAGTGCAAAATCAATGAGGTTTGAAATCTTCATCGCTGCATCTGCATCAACATCAGATCCTTGAGGTGAAGCCTTCGCACTTGAGGCGAGCAGTCGATCAATATTTGCCCCTACCCACTGAGAAGTAAAGAGTGATTGAGGAATGATCTCAGCACGGCCCTGCTCTACCAGAAAATTAGCGTTAACCTCTTGCTCTCCATTTCCAATTGGAAGCGGAATAAAGAGTGCATATCTGCCTAATGCATTTACTTCAGAGCAGGTCACTGCACCGCTACGAGCAATGATTAGATCTGCGGCCAAATAAGCCGTTGCCATCTCGCTGATATAAGCCATCGGTTTATACAAATCGGTGGTTGCAGGAAGTTGACTTGAGTTTCCGAGCGAGTGAAGAAGTTGAATCTTCTTTGCACCCAAACTCGCAAGTGACTGTGTCACTGTTGTATTCAGAGCCACAGAACCCTGGGACCCACCAACGATCAGGATTAAGGCAAGGTCTGGGTCAAAGCCCAAACTTAGCTTTGCCTTTCTGCGCGCCTGCGCCCAATCACTTCGCGAAGAGATAAGTGCTTTTTGCACATCATCTCGAAGTGGTAGGCCTGTAAGTAAAGCCGATGAAAAACGGCCTTTAGCGACAGGGGTTGCTACGGCTAATTTTTTGGTAAAGAGAGCTCCCAATCTATTTGCAACCCCCGGCTTCGCGTTAGCCTCATGAACAACAAAGGGCAAACCCATACTCACTGCAGCTAGGTACGCTGGCGCGCAAACATACCCACCGAAGCCGATGAGAACATCTGCTCCCTGTAGGTGTTTGCGGCTTTGGCGAATCGATTTAATAAGTTGGAAGGGTGCTTTAACAACAGCCATAGAAAGTTTTCGAGGAAGAGAGACCTTCGTGATGAGAGCCAGCTCGAACCCTGCCTCTGGCACTAATCGATTTTCAAGACCGGCGCTTGTTCCGAGAAAGAGTAGCTGTGCATCTGGATGGTTCTGCTTGATCACCTGCGCAACTGAGATGGCTGGCTGAATATGCCCGGCGGTACCGCCGCCAGCTAGAACAACCTTCATCAAGAGTCACACCTCATAGTGAGTGCAATCTACGCCTTTCAATGGCCGATTTGAGTTCACGCAATACCTCTGGGTCGCGAAGAGCTGCACCGACAACAAATCCAATACCCAAAAAGGTCGCAACAAGGGCGGATCCACCGTAGGAGATGAGCGGAAGGGTCACACCGACTACCGGAAGCACGCTGGTTGCGGAGCCGATATTGAGAATGGTCTGAATTGCGAACCAACACCCTAATCCAGCGCACGCGTAACGAGAGAAAGAGTCCTGTGCACGTAGTGAGACTTTGAATATCGAAAAGATTAATCCACCAAGTAGCAGCAGTACACCTAAAGTTCCAAGCAAGCCCAGCTCTTCGCCGATCACAGAAAAAATAAAGTCTGTATGAGCCTCAGCTAAGTTGCCCCACTTCTGTCTTGACCCTCCGAGCCCAACACCAAAAAGCCCTCCACTGGCCAGGCCTAAAAGGCTATGTGCGGGCTGCCAACCGGCGTTCATGTAATCACTTTCAGAGAATGGATCAAGCACAACGAGGAAGCGTTGAAGGCGATAACCAGCTGTTGCAATAAGCGCTGCCAGAATTACAAAAGCAACAGCGGTTATGGATCCAAGAACTCTTAACTCAACACCGGATGCAAAGAGAAGTCCTGCCAATATCGCAGCGACAACACTCGTTGTCCCTAGGTCATTTCCCATCATTATCAGGAGCATGATGAGCAAATACCCCGGGGCAAGTAGCAGGAATACGTTGGTACTGTACTGACCTGTCTCCTCTTTGCGCGAGAGCATATAAGCGGCCCAGAGAATCAGGAAGAACTTTGCAAGTTCGCTAGGTTGGACATCTACAAAACCAAGTGAGATCCAGTTTGTGTTTCCATTGACGCTTTTACCAAAACCGGGAACTCTCAGAATGAGCATGAGGAGAATCGCAAGAAGTAGACCGATCTTTGCAATCCTCTTCAAACCAAAGAGAGGAATCCGTGCCATCACAATTGCGGCAGGAATTGAGATCACAAGGAATGTGAGTTGCCGCAGCAAAATCCCAAAAGATGTTCCCTTAGTATCTAGCGAGTAAATAGAGGATGCTGAAAAAACCATAACTAATCCGAAAAGTGATAGGGATAGCGTCGTGACAATTAATAGATAGAAGTTATTAATTGGTTTTGCAAAGGAGCTCTTAGCCATTTCCAACCACCTTCTTCACTGCATCTGCAAATCGATTTCCGCGGTCGGCGTATGAGATGAACTGATCCATAGAGGCACATGCCGGAGCTAAAAGAACCGTATCCCCTGAGACCGCTCTCTTGGCAGCCGCTGCAACGATGCTCTCCATAAGCGAGTTTGACTCTCCCGCGATGAGGTAATCATCTGGTTGAGCGATTTCAACTACCTCAATATGAGGTGCTTGCTTTTCAAGCTCGCGCTTAATGAGATTGGCGTCTTCGCCGATGAGAATGGCTACCTTAATGCGAGACTTTGCGCGCGAAATCAACTGCTCGAAATCTGCACCTTTTGCTAATCCACCTGCGATCCAAATAACGGATAGGGCCGACATCACCGAAGCCGATGCGGCATGAGGATTTGTTGCCTTTGAGTCATCAATCCACGTGATGCCATCTTTAACAAGCAGCGTCTGAATGCGATGTTGGCCAAGTTTAAACTCTCTCATTGCCGCTTGAATCTTTTCATGCTTGCCACCAATGGATAGCGCGAGTGCGCTGGCGGCCAAAGCGTTAGAGATGTTGTGAGGAACACTTGGCTGAACATCCTTTAATTCAGCAACCATCGAAGCCTCTTGTGGATCGGAAACGAATGCTCGATCAATGAGTAACTCTTCTACTACTCCCATCTCACCAGGAGCAGGCGTATCGAGGGAGTAGAAAATCTTCCTTCCGCGCCAATGGGTAGTTCGAGTAACTATCTCTCCATCATCAGCATTCAAAATACCTACCTCTGAGCGTTCAAGAAGTGAGATCTTTACGCGTGCATACTCTTCAAAGCTTCCGTGCCAATCGACGTGGTCATCGGCGATGTTAAGGATTGCCACGGATTCAAACTCAGCATCACGCAACCAATGAATCTGAAAGGATGAGAGCTCTAGAACGAGAACTTCATAATCCTCAAAGATGCTTTCAATAACAGTATGACCAACGTTTCCGCAGGCAACCGCCTTTATCCCACATTTACGCAGGGCTGCAGCTGTCATCTCCACTGTCGTTGTTTTCCCATTAGTGCCCGTTAGAGCGATCCATCTTTGTCCTGATTTTTTCAAACTCCATGCGATATCAATCTCGTTAAGAAGTGGGATCCCAGCACTTTTGGCGCTTTGAATTAAGGGATGGGACTCTTTCCAACCGGGAGAAACAATGACCGCGTCATAATCGGCAGGTGTAACCCCATGGGAGTTGTAGATGACAAAGCCATCGACTGACTGCACTGAATCATCGGCAAAAATAATCTGCGCTCCCATCCCCTTGAGAGTCTTTGCGCACGCCATACCAGTGACGCCTGCACCGAGAATAAGGAGTTTCTTGTTGAGGAAGGAGGGTTGCATGTGCTGGCTACTTAACTAACTACCCATTGCGCATAGAACAGGCCTAGTCCTGCTGCCACACAGAGACCGGCGATAATCCAAAAGCGCAGAACGATTGTTACCTCGCCCCAGCCCATTAGTTCAAAGTGATGTTGCAATGGGGCCATGCGGAAGATTCGCTTGCCACCTGTTAATTTGAAGTAAACAATCTGAATAATCACCGATGCGCTAATGATTACAAAAAGTCCACCGAGTGGGATAAGTAAGAGCTCGATGCGAAGAGAGGTAGCAATACCCGCTAGCGCACCGCCAAGTGCGAGCGATCCGGTATCTCCCATAAAGATTTTGGCTGGTGATGCGTTCCACCAAAGAAAGCCGGTACACGCACCAGCCAAGGAGGCTGCAAAGACCGCAAGATCAAGTGGGTCTCGTACTACGTAACAGTTTCCTCCAGGGGAAACTGCGCAGCTTTGTCCAAACTCCCAAACTCCGATAAGGATAAAGGAGATGAAGGTCATGACAGCTGCACCAGTTGCTAAACCATCTAATCCATCGGTGAGGTTAACTCCATTGCTCGTAGCCGTCACCATTAGCGCAACCCACACAACAACTAGACCTACCCCTAAGGTAATTGAAGTATCTCGAACAGTAGAGAGTTGAAGGGATATTGGGGTTAAACCATCTCCATCTGGAAAGCGTGTGCCTAAGTATCCGAAGATGCTTGCAAAGAGTATTTGGCCAGATAACTTCTGCTTTGCCTTCAAACCAAGTGACTTCTGTCGGGAAACTTTTAACCAATCATCGATGAAACCTACAAATCCAAGTGCGACCATTAATCCCATAACAAGAAGTACTGAGGTGGTTACTGCATTTTTACTCAAGAGATGGGCGCAAAAGTAGGCGACGATGGAGGCTAAAATAATAATGATTCCACCCATAGTTGGAGTCCCACGTTTTGTGTGGTGAGAGGTTGGTCCATCGTCGCGAATTATCTGACCGTAACCTCGCTTTGCGAGAGCGCGAATCAATACAGGTGTTCCGAAAAGTGAAAAAATAAGGGCTAATCCACCCGCTACAAGTATCTCTCTCACTCTTCACCTCCTGCACGCTTAAGAATGTAATCTGAGAGAATTTCAAGGTGCTCAGAACGAGAGGCCTTAATCAAGGCAACATCTCCTGCATTAATGATGAGTGAGAGGCTTTGGGCCTGCTCAATATCTGCACAGTAATGAATACTCATACTCTCAGCCGCATCATCCTTTACAACGATATCCCTTGCGTACTCTGGCGCTCCAATGCAGACAAGGTGATCAACACCTAGCTCCTGAGCAAGGGTGCCAACACGGGCGTGATCTGAAGCCGATGACTCGCCGAGTTCATGCATCTTTCCTAGAAAGGCCCAAGCTTCTCCCCCGCGCTCTTGGGCAAAGAGAATTAGAGAGCGAAGTGCGGCCTCCATCGACTCCGGACTTGCGTTGTAGCAGTCATTTATCAAAACTTTGCCATCAAATTCGTGAATCTCCATACGCCACTTACTGGAGATCTTCGCCATGGATAGTGATTGAGCGATGAGATCTAAGTTAAAGCCCAAACCCTCCGCAATGGCTGCAACAGCCAAGGCGTTTGCTATCTGATGTAGGCCAACTACCTGCAGGCCCACTGCTGCTCTACCTTGAGGTGTTACAAGATCAAAGTGTGCGCGACCTTCACGTACCTCAATATCGGTTGCTCGAACTTCAAAGGATGATTTCTCGCCAAACACAACTGTCTTTCCCTTGTGCAGTGCTGCCATTTTAGGAGTGAACTCATCGTATCCGCCAAGAATGGCAAGACTTGTCGGTTGTAATGAAGAGATCATCTCTGACTTTGCTTTAGCAATCGCCTCTTGGCTTCCAAACTCTCCTACGTGTGCACGACCTACCTTGAGTACAACTCCGATATCTGGTTTTGCCATCTGACAAAGGGCTGCAATATCACCGATGTGTCTTGCACCCATTTCAACGATACAAAACTTGGTCTGCTGAGTACATTCAAGGATTGTTAATGGGGCTCCGATTTCATTGTTGAAGTTGCCTTGTGGGGCAACTGTTGAGCCCTGAGATGAGAGAAGGTGTGAGAGTAAGTCCTTTGTCGTAGTTTTACCCTGCGATCCAGTTATGGCGATAACCTTTAAGTTTTTTAGCTCATTACGCACAAAGGCTGCAAGCATGCCTAGGGCTTTAGTGATATCGTCGACAACTACGCATCTCTGACTTACTTGAGAAGTTGTTAATGCAAGAACGGCTCCGTGTGCAAAGGCATCTGAGACAAAGTCATGTCCGTCTCGGGCTGGACCCTTTAAAGCAAGAAAAATCGATCCAGCTGTGGCTTGAGTTGAGTTAAAGACAGGGGCGGCGGTAACGGAGATATCCTCACCGTAAAGTTTTCCTTCGACTATCTCTGCAATCTTTGAAGCAGCAAGTGAAATCATCTCTTGGCCTCAATCTCTTCGGCCAATACAAGGCGATCATCGAAAGGATGAATGGTTCCCTTTATCTCTTGTCCTTTTTCATGTCCCTTGCCAAGTATGAGAACGCAATCCTCCGACTGCGCCAGGGAGACTGCATATGCGATCGCATCGCGCCGATTAGCGATTAACTTAGATGGATCCGAGTAAGAAACTCCCTCAACCATCTGATTCAAAATCTCTTCAGGCTCCTCTGATCGTGGATTATCGCTAGTGAAGATGCAAACATCGGCACCATCAGCTAAAGCCTTTCCCATTAGAGAGCGCTTTGAAGCATCTCGATCTCCACCACATCCAAGAACCGCGATAACCCTTCCCTTTGTAAACCCCTGTGCACTCTTTAAGACATTTTCTACGGCGCTAGGTGAGTGGGCGTAGTCAACGAGAGCTGAAAAGCCTTGTCCAAGTGAAACGTTTTCCAAACGACCTTCTGCGCCCGTAAGCGATGGAATGATGTTTGCGATATCAACGGGATCGACTCCGGATTCACAGGCAATAGCTACAGCCATCGCCAAGTTATCTAAGTTGTAACCACCACGCAAAACAGTGTGAGCCTCAATTAAGACCCCTCCCGTTCCGCGTAAAGAGAGCTGATTACCCAATGAGTCTGCTTCATAAGAAACATAGTGCCACTGTGCCTTTGTATCATCGCGGGAGATTGACACTACAGGAATTTCTGCTGAATTAAAAAGCTTCGCTCCATAGCTGTCATCAATATTAATAAAGCCAAGATCTGCATACTCAATGGTGAAGAGTTTTGCCTTTGCAGCAAAGTACTCATCCATCGAACCATGAAAATCTAGGTGATCCTGAGATAGATTGGTAAAACCAACAATTGAAAAATGGGAGCCCTTCATCCGAGATTGTGCAATTGCATGGCTTGAGACCTCCATAACAAGATGACGCATGTGACGCTCGCGCATCGTTGCCGCGAGTGCCTGAAGATCACTTGCCTCAGGTGTTGTTCTTGCACTCGCAAAGCGATCTTTACCTATCCGTGTTTCAACGGTCCCGATTAAGCCACAATCTCTTCCCGCCGCTTGAAAAAGCTGAGCAAGCAGTGTTGTAACTGTAGTTTTTCCATTGGTGCCTGTTACGCCAATTGTGTGAATTTCTCTCATCGGATGTCGATACAGGGAGGCTGCTATCTGCGCTCCAACCTCTCTTGGGTTTGCCACCACAAGAACCGGTAGACCGTCGAATATCTCGCGACCTACTTTGTCGGTTAACACCGCAACCGCTCCGGCACTTTGAGCTGATGCAGCAAATTCGGCGCCATGAAAGTTTGCACCAGGTAGAGCGAGAAATAGATCTCCAGCCATCACCGCTTTATCGCTATGAGTTACACCGCTTACCTCAATCTTTGCGAGTAACTGCGCGGATGTGCTTGAGACTGCGCCGGCTGCCCGTGCAATCTCATCGAGGGTTAGCGAGTAGGGGGTAATAGGGCGCATTAGTTTTTCTTTGCGCTAGCTTGAGCAATCTGAGTCTTTTTCTTGGTAGCAGGCTTTATGGATTGCAGTTCCTTTGCAGTAAGAGCAATAGCTTCAATCTTCGCACCAGTTGGCGCTACATGTTGAGACTGTAGAACAAAAGTCATAACCTTCTTAAACACCGGACCTCCCAGAGCTCCACCATAGTGTGCGCCCTTAGGATTTTGAATAGTCACACTTATGACGTACTTAGGCTTGTCCGCTGGTGCAAAGCCTATGAAGGAGGCTGTGTAACCGCTGTAACAGCCACAGTTTGGATCAACTCGCATTGCGGTGCCTGTCTTACCTGCTACTCGATACCCAGGAATCGCAGCTGACGGTGCGGTTCCATTTGGAGATACAACACTCTCCATCATTAAGCGCATCTGCTGCGCAGTTTGAGCGCTGACAACTCTTTCGCTACTTCGTGTCTGCGAAGGCGTGAACTTGCCACTGGTGTCGCTAGTTCCTGCAATAACAGTTGGAGAAACTCGCACTCCATCATTTGCAATTGTTGCAAAGACGCTTGTTGCTTGCATCGCAGTTACTGAGTATCCCTGACCAAAGGCGATCGTTGGAGCAGAGGTTAACGACCAGTTTTCAACAGGATGAAGGATTCCGCGTGATTCACCCGGCAACCCGGAACCCGTATGGTGACCGATGCCAAACTTAGAAAGGTAGTTGTACAAAGTCTTGTTACTTAAAAGCTCGCCAATTTTGATCGTTCCCGTATTACTAGATACCGCCAAGATCCCAGCTGAGGTTAGGTTTTGAACAGGATGTCTCTCATGATCATGGAAGGACTCCCCTCCACGTTCAACCTTATAAGGAACTGAAAAGACCGTCGTAGGAGTGATCTTCTTTTCCTCTAGAGCGGCAGCAAGTGTCATAACCTTTCCAGTCGAACCTGGTTCGTAGACATCCTGGACCGAAGGGTTTCGCATTAAGTATTGAGAAACTTTCTTCGTATTGTTGGGATCAAATGTTGGAGCTGTAGCGTGCGCAACGATCGCTCCAGTTTTTGGATCCATCACAATGACGGTCCCACTTGCCGCATTTGAGCTTTTGACTGCATCTGAGATCGCTTTAGCAGCTACCCATTGAATATCCCTATCAATTGTGAGTCGAACAGTTGTGCCTTGTTTAGCCTCAACAAGTTCGACCTGTGATCCAGGAATTTCTGCGCCATAGCCACGTGCATATGAGTACTTGCCAGCAGTTCCGGTAATCAACTTATTCATGCTCGACTCGATACCGGATGCGCCAACTCCATCATCGCGCACAAAACCTATGAGAGAGGATGTCAAGCTTCCAGATGGATACTCTCTTATGTAATCGCGTTCTGCGAAGAATCCGATAATTCTCTTGTCGATTTCCTTCTTATCTAACGCAGCGTTAAAACTAGATATTGCATCTGTCAGCTGCTTCCACACCGCAGGTCTAGCATTTTTTAGCACTATGGAGTACTTGCGTGTTCCTGAGATTGAACTTTGCACATCAGCGATATCTAGCCCCAGTATTGGAGCAGCAAAAGCGGCAACTCGAACTGGATCAGTTATCTGAGTTTGATCGACGACTATGTTTATCGCTGAAACGCTACGCGCAAATGCGACACCGTTAACATCGGTGATATCTCCACGTGGCGCTGGGATGGTTCTCGTTGACTCCATCTCATTAGCGGCACGAAGCTGATACTCCCCCGCTTGAATTGCTTGAATCTGCACAAGGCGCGCAGCAAAGAAGAGAAGAAAGATGAGACAGACAACAACTAGGACTCTAATTCGTTTGTGAGCTAGCTGGAGATTACCCATTATTCACCTGACCACTTTCAGCAGGTGATAGATCTAAGAAAACCGGAGATTGAGATGGCTTCATGCCTAACTCGGTTGCGGCAGCTGCTAGTGCGGCTGGAGATGAGACCTCATCCATGCTTCGTGCAATCGCTTCTCTTTGATCAGCTACAGATTTAGCCTCTGCCTTAAGATTTGAGAGAACAAACGCATCTTGAGCAAGCAGTGTGTTAACAAATAAGAGTACGAGTAGACCGAGCCCAGAGACTACTGAAAGGAAGGTTGCAAAGTAGCGGTGGGTCGCACGAGCACCGGTCGAAACATCTGGAACAAGTTTAAGCAGAGCCTGTGCAGATTTTTGTGTAACGATCTCTTTTGAACGAGATAATGCCGGTTTACGAACCGCTGATGTCATTGCCATCATGAAGCCACTCTCTCTATCGCGCGAAGTCGAACAGAGGCTGAACGTGGATTGGCATCTAACTCCGCTTGGCTAGGGGTTTGACTGGACTTCACTACAAGTGAAAACTTCGGTGCAAACTCGGCAAGCTCTACGGGAAGGTTGCGTGGCGACTTCGATGTCGAGAGATCAACAAAAATCTCTTTAACAATGCGATCTTCCAGGGATTGGAAGGAGAGAACAACGATCCGCCCGCCAACCTCTAAAAGTTCAAGGGCTACAGGTAACCCTCGCGTAATCGCTCCGAGCTCATCATTTGCTTCGATTCGCAAGGCTTGAAAGGTTCGCTTAGCAGGGTTTCCACCAGTACGGCGGGTTGCTGCAGGAATGGACTCCTTCACCAAAGTTGCTAGCTGGGTCGTCGAGTTCAGTGGAGCTACTTCTCGGGCTTTAACAATTCTCTCCACAATGCGTGTTGCAAACTTTTCTTCACCGTATGCACGCAAAATCTGAACTAGCTTTCCAGGTGCATATGTATTGACGATCTCCGCTGCTGTTATTCCACGACTTTGATCCATGCGCATATCCAAAGGAGCATCGTGGGAGTATGAAAAACCACGCGCACTTTCATCTAATTGAATGGATGAAACTCCAAGATCAAAGAGTGCACCAGTAATACTCGTATAACCATGCTCATGAATGACATCCTCGATTTGATCAAATACCGCATGAGAGCTCTTGAAGCGGGTGCCAAAGGGAGCAAGGCGTCTACGGGCGCGCTCTAAGGCGATCTCATCTCTATCGATTCCGATAACTATCAACTCTGGAAACTTGGTGAGCAACGCCTCTGTGTGTCCACCAAGACCTAATGTGGCATCAACGATTACAGGTGTGCGATGTGCAGCTACTGCGCGCTCTACAGATGGGGATAGGTGCTCAACACATCGATCCAACATAACTGATACATGTTGCTCTGACATTCGCACCCCCCCTTTTTTTTCTGTAAGCAAATAGATCCCTTAAAGCTTTTAGCTGTACTGCTCTCATCTCTGGTCACCGCCGGCCGACGGATCTCTCGAAAGCGACACCGGGGAAGGGGTGTCGCTGTCGGCTGGAGGTCGACGGTGGCCACAGATGAGAGGCCGTTCTTATTTAGTTATGTATTTAGTTGTCTATTTAGTTGTTTTTTCTAAAAGAGCCCTGGAAAGACCTCTTCTGAAACTTCGGCAAAGCCCTTTTCTCGATCTGATAGGTAGGTTGCCCAAGAAGAGCTATCCCAAATCTCAACGCGTGTGTTTGCACCAATTACGACGCACTCTTTTTCCAGCCCTGCATATGTGCGAAGTCCAGCTGGAATAGTTACGCGACCTTGACGATCTGGAATCTCATCGTGTGCACCGGCAAACATCACACGCATGTAGTCACGTGCAGACTTTGCGGTCACAGGTGCTTGTCGCAGCTGTTCGGTAATTGTTGAAAACTCAGCTGATGGAAATACGTAAAGGCAGCGCTCCTGGCCCTTGGTAATGACAAGACCGGCGGCTAGCTCTTCTCTAAATTTGGCGGGAAGGATCAAGCGACCCTTTTCATCGAGGCGGGGTTCGTGAGTGCCGAGAAACATCTACTGCGCCCCCTTCCCCAAGGATTAAAAGTGAGAGGCTCCTACGCGTGGAATCCCGCTCAATCCCCCACTTTACTCCACTTTCCTCCTTTTTCAACCACCTTTCGCCACTATTTACCCCGGCCCTCCCCACGCAGCTCTTCGCCTCAGATCCGCCCTTTTTTGGGCATGAAAAAAGGCCCCCTCACGGGGGCCTTACCTACAAAGGAGCTGCAAAGAGTTGGATTAACCCTGGTTTCTTTGATCCCATCGATCCTCTAGGCGGGAGGAAAGGGAGCTCTTTGGACCCTTAGCTCTGCGAGCCTTAACCGAACCCGCATTTGGCGCACCTTTTACCGCAAGGAGGACGCCGATGAGAGCCACGAGAAAGCCAGCTACCCCAATGAGGGTCGTCTTAGCCACTAAGCCTGCAAAGAGAATCGCAATTCCTACAAAGGTTAAAACCACGCCTTTGATGACTCCGCCAGAAACCTTGTTCCCGCCGCTAAGGGCTGAGACCAGGCGAGGATCATCAACGGAGAGGGCTTGTTCCATCTCCGCTAATAAGCGTCGCTCTCGATCTGAAAGTGGCATGTGCCCACAATAGAACAACTTTTTCTTAACTGCTAGTCGGGCTCTCATCCGGTTCAATCAGCCGTCCTGGACGCACGCTCTTTCCACCAAATCGAGCCTTGGCCTTATCGATAGCGTTTTCAGCCT
>Ga0222712_10000144_pt1 | contig 99522 bp, 98 predicted proteins | sample C33_657DmetaG_FD_165043 | JGI IMG/M metagenome (GOLD analysis project Ga0222712, IMG submission 165043) | Estuarine water microbial communities from San Francisco Bay, California, United States - C33_657D | ecosystem: Environmental > Aquatic > Marine > Unclassified | place: USA: California... | reverse complement strand
GAGAAGTGCAGGCAAGATCCTGACCTTCTCGCTACTATCATCAATGAGTATGTGTGCTCTTTGAGTGATAGCAAACTCATTGAACTTGAAGACTTCCTCACCAACAACTTTGGAGACGATTGATGTATCGCACACTTGCCGAACTTCGTGATTCAATCAATTCAATGATTGAGAGTCAAGGTGAGAACGCTCCCTGTGCTGCGTTTGTATTCACTCAACACGATGTTGTTGAGTTTGATGGTGAAGACAATCAAGAGAAGTATTTTTCTTCTCTTTTCACTCAAGATGTGCTCGCTGATGTAGGAGGTTGTTCCTACATTTATGAACAGGTTGGTGAGATGATTGATGATTCAATCCGTGACCGTAAGCAAATGTCCATCTACGCTAACTGAAACTATCATGAACAAAGCAGACCTGATTGATGCCTACGCCCAGCAAATCCTGGATAGTATGGACATGAAAACTCTTGAACAGTATGCTTACGACATGCTAGTTCAATGCTTCAATGATTATACTGAGGATGAACTAATCACTGAGGTTAGTGAAACCTACCCTGAACTGCTAGAAGATACTGAACCTGTGTATCCTACAGAGGTGACGGAACCTGCGTGACAGACTGACAAGTGGCACAAGGGGGGTTCGTGAATCCCCTTTTAACCCCTATACTGGCCACAGTTCAAACAACCCCATGCGCCTCGCCTTTACTGCCCTGACCCTGATCCTGGGTTTCAACGTCGCTACCGCTGCGATGGCTACCGTGGATTCGTACCAGGAGCGCCGTGCTGAGACACTTTGCAAAGCGGCCCCTGAATACTGCGGGGAGGGTCGTTGATCCTGTATAATTAAGGGCACAGGGAACGGCAGCGCCCTAAAGACTCCAAACGTTCACTTTAATTTGTCGATCAAATGACTTACAAAACAGACGGTTCCGTTCACCACGGAGGCGTAAAGAATGAGGATACAACTGTTCGTATCCTGAATGAGAAAAAGATCTACAGTGAAACTGTAGTAAAGCGTGGTGGGACTAAACTCAAAGAAGACGCCGTTGCTGGTGCTCAAAAAATCAGCATAAAGCGCAAGGAAGGTATCACCAACGGCAGCTTCGATTGGTTCAACACCAGCGCATACAATGATGTCCTGGGTGATACTTTTGACCACTTCCTTTCCAACATGAGGGAGTTGCGTCAGATGCCCGAATCGCTGCGCTCTGATGAAGAGTTCGTGCTGAAGATCCGCGACAGTTTCAACGCTCTTTGTGAGTTGGCGTTGGATACTCTTAGCAAAGATCAAATTATTAACATTCTGCAAATCGGACTGATTGATAACAACTCTGGTTTTGATGTTGTCATTAACGACACGAAATCTCAGGAAATCTACGTCTTCTCCGCTAACAATCATCCCGCAGTTTCCTACATCGAACGTGGTTTCACTCCCGTTCTCAAGGGCAACGGCAAATCTTCCCGCATGATTTACTTTGTCGATTCTGAGGGGAATGTGTATGATTGTGGTTTGAGAATCCGCGTCACAAGCAACAACGGAATCAATGCATTCCTGGGCAACAGTAAAGCAAACAAAAACTCTCAAGTTGTAATTAAATTGCAACAGGATAAGGTAGCACAACTCCTGCAGCAGACCGCCGCTACTGTGACGGTTTACTGAGTGACCACTGGGGGCATCGATGCCCCCTCCCGACCCTTATACTGATCTCAGTTCAGACAACCGACTGATGGCCAACCTGGAAACCGAACTGCTCACCGCCTGGGATGAGACGATCGCAGACCTGACCCCCGATCAACGTAAGATCCTCGCTACGGCCACCGCTCAGGATTGGACTAAGGCGATCTCTGATTGTGTCACCGATTCTTCCTTCTGGGCTGAGATCGGTGCCGCTTTCGTAGAAGGCATGATCAAGGGTGCCACTCGCTGATCTGTCCACTGGGGGCACCAACGCCCCCCTCTGACCCCTTATACTGATCTCAGTTCAAACGAACCCAACCCACCATGTCGATCACCCTCACCGCCAACTACAAAGAAACCCTCGATCCCCAGACTGTTGCATTCATTGAGGAGCGCCTGGAGGATAACTACGCTCTGGATGACATGCTTGAGTTCATTGATGAGCACAATGAGGATGACTTCTGCAACTATTATGAGGAGTATGTCCGCTGTGGTGAAGCAATCGGTTATGAGGCAGTTGATGCCCTGATTGAAGAAATGGGCGACATGTCCTACATTGATTCCTGCGATGAGCGTTATCGCGGAACCTACGAATCGACCGCTGATTTTGCTGAAGAATACTGTGGCGAAATGGGTTACATTGTCCCCGATTTTGTTGTGGTTGATTGGGAAGCAACCTGGGAGACTAACCTCCGCTACGATTACACCGCTTGCGAAGCTGGTTACCGTCAGGTTCACATCTTCTCTGATTACTGATTAACAATCGGGACCTGAGTAAGTCCTAAAACTGCTCACACACTACTCAATTTTTTAATCTCACAATGTCTAAGAGTCTTGCAATCTCCCTCCTGCAGAAAGGCACCAATGGCGATGAAATTCTCCAGATTCTTGAAACTATCACTGCTGGGATGGATGATAACAATGATCCTGCAGATGGTCCAACGCTGAACACCATCGAATTCTGATCACAAACTAACAACAACCGATGACCTGCTCTACTGTCTACCGCTCTCAAGCTTCTGCCCAATACGATGATCGGTGGGACCTGGAGCATGATGACCTGATGACGGCTGAAGATTATGATGCCCGTCAAGCCCAGCGGGACGGTTGGGCGGCTGACCACTGGGACGGCCGCTGGTGACCGCCTGACCCTATACTGATCTCAGTTCAAACGACCCGCCCATGAAAGTCTACGCTGTGATCGGTGGATTCGATTATGAGGGGGAGGATTTCAAGTCGCTCCGCCTGTTCGATTGCTTCTCTGCTGCTGACGCTTACCTGAGGCAGCTGCAGGAGAATGAGGGTTACGATTACTCCCTGATGGACACGCGGGAGATCTGCCTGGAGTCTGCTCTGATGGCCGCCTGAGGCACTGGTACACGGGGGGTCACGGATCCCCCTCCTGACCCCTTATACTGATCTCAGTTCAGACAACCACCATGCAACGCCTTGACGTGATCTGCCCCTCCGCTCCCTGGGAGAACACTACCACTGATGAGGATCGCGCCTGGGATCTGTGCCTCTCCCTCTCTGAAGAATACGGGTACGCTCAGGTTCGCCAGAATGGCATCATCATCGGAGACTACACAGACGGTCGCTGAACCGTCCATAGGGGGAGGATCGATCCTCCCCTGACCCTGTAGAATTCTCTCAGTTCAAACGACCCCGATGATCCTCCGCACTCCCCGATTCCTGGAACCGATCTTCTACGCTGGTTTGGACCGCCGAGCACGCCCTGGAGATGAAATGCTTGCAGTCTCCATCGGTCGCGCTTACCTGGGAATCTACCCCACCTCCAATGGGTTCGAAGTCTCCTACGGCATCCTGAATCAGAACGGGGCGCTCTGACCCCTCCCTGATCTGCTACAATACTCTCAACCGCAAGGCACCCCATGATCGGACTCCCCATCGCCACCTACAACAGCGACGCAATCGAAACCCTCACGGTCAACCCTATCACTGGTCAGGTGGCGGTACGCTTCGAACGCTACTACACCCGCCAACCCTACACTTTCAAGGTCTCCCGCCGCGCTGCCCTCGCCCTTACCCTGAACTCCAATCAGTCACTGGGCCGGTGGGTAAACCGTCACTGCATCAAACCCCAGAAGGTCGCCTGACCCTGTAGACTGATCTCAGTTCAATCAATAGAACAATGACCGAACAGCAAGTCCTCGCCCTCTACGATCGCCTCCTCGCCCTCGCTGAGGAGATCGCCTGGGATTCCTACGGATGCGACCTGGACCGCCTGGACCCCGAATCAATGGAATGGTACGGCGCCCGGACCACCGAGGAGAATCTGGAAAAGATGGCGGCTGACCTTGCCGCTGCCGCCTGGGAAGCATACTGATCTGCTATACTGGCTTCAGTTCACACCACCGCTCCACCGCCATGCTGCTCACCTCTGGACAGAAGCAACGCCCCCGCCTCGCCCAACAGGTCTACCGCTTCATGCTCGATCAGGAACCGCTGCTCGGCGCTGCTACCGTCACGGTTCACCACCGCCGCCTGACTGCTGAGGGTGTGGTAGGATGGCAGCAGCAGGAAACCGACCACGAATTCCTGATCGACATTGAGCGCGACCTGACCCGCAAAGACTACATCCTGACCCTGATCCACGAGCTGGTTCACTGCCGCCAATCCCTGGAGGGTCTGACCTGCGACATCATCAGGGAGATGGAAGCGGATCACCTGGAGTCTGAATACTACGATCAGTTCACCGCCGCCTAGGCGGTCCCCGATCTGCTACACTAGCCAAGTCAACCGATCCGATCCGATGACCACCGCCCTCCGCGATTGCCTGAACGTTTACGCTCCTGGCACCACGTTCAGCGACATCCTCTGGGATTGTACTCACCCCGCCAACGACACCATCGCCTGGCACATCGCTCTGGAATCCGCCGACATGCACGGTCCCGATTGCCTCTATCAGTTCCGTAAGGATTACGGGCATCTGCAGGGCGAGCGGATCGACACTGGCGAATTCCTGAACTGGCTGGGATACTGACCCGATGGGGGGACCTCCCCCCTCCTCCTGATCTGCTATACTGGCCAAGTCAACCGATCCGATCCGATGACCGAAGCATACGCCATCTTCACCACGGGCAACGACTACTACGATCGTCCCGAACTGTTCGGACTCTACGCCACCGCTGAGAAGGCAGAGGCAGACGCCGCCGGCCTTCGTAAGCGGATGGACGACTACAACACCGATGAGCCCCTCTACGTAGAGGTCACCGTCGCTTACGTGCCGATCCGCTACTGATCCGCTGAGGGGGGCATCGCCCCCCGATCTGCTATACTGGCTCCAGTTCACACCACCTCCCCATGGCGCTCTACAACATCGCAACCGACCTCGCCACCCGCCAGACCGTATGGGTCAGCACCAACGTGGTGAAGGGTCGCCCGCAGTTGAATTCTCATTCTTCCGCCGCTTATGCTCGGGACGGAATCGACGGATTCTGCGCCGCTGAGTTGGCTGGACTGCACACCGATTATCGCGGCATCGGGTGAGACGGCAGGGGCAGGCACTCACGCTTGCCCCCCCCATTCGTGCGGAGCATTCGTGATCAGCAGTTTATGGTATAACGTTATCGTTATGGCGGCGCGCCCTGATTTAAAAAACGATAACTACCCTAACCTACAGAGGTGACAAAATGAGAGAGTGAATGTGTTCTAAAAAAATTTTTCCCGGTACAAAAAACCGCCCCATAGGATTTCAGAGAAAACTCATATATACTCTGAAGTCAACAAAAAAAATTTTTGAGGGGAAAAAATAGACCATATGGAAAAAGTATATCACATTTATGCTAAGGATCGGTGCCTCTTCCATTCTGTGAGTGAGGACGAGTTTCCTGTGATTTGGATGACTTTAAAAAATATGGTAGGTCTAATGAAAACCGACTATAATATCGAAGATTTGAGCTTTGAGGAACTGAGTGTGAATCGAAAAATATTCGAGGATGCCTCACATTGACAAAGCATAAATAAGACGATAAAATTGATCTTGAAGGTTACTGAAACTTATGGCTAAAGGATTCACTGTAAAAGCAAAAAGTCCCATTACAGCACCCAAAGAAGAATGGGATTATGATGCTATCAAAGAAAGAATGCGAGGGAAGTCGATTGTATTCTGCCTACCTGGTAGGGGATGTTCATTTACTTTTCTGAAAGCATTTGTGCAACTGTGTTTTGATCTAGTGCAGAACGGAATGAGTATCCAAATTTCTCAGGATTACTCATCAATGGTAAACTTTGCTCGTTGCAAATGTCTCGGAGCAAACGTTCTGAGGGGTCCAAAGCAGATTCCCTGGGACGGCAAACTACAGTATGATTATCAACTCTGGATTGATAGTGATATTGTTTTCAATACTGAAAAATTCTGGCAACTCTGTGATCTAGCACTATCTGCTGATGAAGAAGGTAATGTTGTAGAACGAGAGATTGCTGCTGGTTGGTACGCTACAGAAGATGGTCATACGACATCCGTAGCTCACTGGTTGGATGAAGATGATTTCCGTCGTAATGGTGGAGTCATGAATCACGAAACCGTAGATTCAATTCAGAAGCGTCGTAAGCCTTTCACCGTAGACTATACTGGTTTCGGTTGGGTACTGATTAAGAAAGGTGTATTTGAGAATCTCGAATATCCCTGGTTTGCACCTAAGATGCAAGTCTTCGAATCCGGAGCAGTACAAGACATGTGCGGTGAAGACGTATCATTCTGTCTTGATGCAAAGGAAGAAGGTTTCGAAATCTGGTGCGATCCTCGTATCAGAGTTGGACACGAAAAGACACGAATCATCTGATGAAAAAGATCAACATTCTATACAAAGGTCGTAAGATCTATCAAGACTTGACTTATGAAGAATGTGCTGATATTCTACAAGATCTCGCTCTAAAATACTTTGAGGGAGATGATACTATTGACCCTAATGAAATAGACATGGAGGAAATTGATGGCTAAGCGACCTTCTTTTAATGGCGGACAAAAAATTGAATCTAAACCCAAGTCTACCCGTCAGGGTCTTGGGAAACACACAAAATATGCCGCAACAAGTAGCAATCCTGCTAAGAAAAAATATCGAGGCCAAGGTAAATGAGCGAAGAACAGTCTAAGAATACAATCTATAGTTGGGTCGCTGGTGTACTTGCATGTTTTCAGAAAAAAACTGAAGAGATCCCAGCAGAACAAACTTCAGAACAACTAGATAATACATCAAGTTCTGATTGATTCTATGGAAGTCTATGATGAATGGAATAGTATTCATCATGAAGATCTCTGGGCATACAACAAATTATTTTTAAGTCGGATTTTGGGATATAACTGCGGACCTTCGGGAGTCCCAGTTCCCAAGTCCGACTTTTTTATTGTAAGACCCTCCATTAATCTTATGGGTATGGGCCGCGTATCTCGAATAGAGTACATTGAGAGGGACACAGAGCACTTACACCCTGCAGAGTTTTGGTGTGAGATCTTTGAGGGAGAACATATATCCGTTGATTATTATAAGAAAGAACCAGTTTTAGTTGTTAAGGGGCACAGAAAACCGGAAAGCCCTCTGTATAAATGGGAAAAATGGGAGAAGATTGAAAGATATATTGAATTTCCTTCTATTCTGAGTAGACTGAAGGGGGAATATGAGTATATCAACTGTGAATTTATAGGAGATAAGTTAATCGAAGTTCACTTTAGACAAAATCCAGATTTTAGATACGGAAATAATGTTGCGATTCCTATCTGGAAAGAGGATAATATGGAAATTGATGGTAAATATAAGTATGTTAGAGATGAGGATTTTTTAAGAGAGGGATTTTTTATAGAATGACGGGATAGGAACCCCGTAAAAAGTTCTGATTGTTTCAAATCAGGAGAAAAAAATGAAAAAACCTACAGATCGAGATGCAGATTACATGTACAAGATGTGGGGAACAACCAATCTTATTACTGATTATGGTGCATTTGAGAGACTAAATGAAAAAACTAAAGAGAGTAAGAAGCATAATTTCAACATTCAGAATGAAATTCATGAGAAGATAAGAAACGACGATGACTATGATGATTGGGAGTATGGGACTGAACCAATCTATTCTAAGAAATGGTCTTAACTTTAATAAATAAGATAGATTTATTATCCGTTAAATGCCCATACAGCGTATCAGCAAGGGGTTTAAAGACATTAGTTTGTCTTTTCAGGTGAATCCTTTAAACAAGGATTTAATTACGATACAGAATGAGACTGCGATTGCAAGATCTATTAGAAATCTAGTTTATACTATCCCTGGTGAAAAATTCTTTAACCAAGATTTTGGATCCAGGGTTTCTAGAACAATCTTTGAAAACGTTGATAATATCTCTGCAGATATTCTAAATGATGAAGTTATAAGATTGATCAAAGAATATGAACCTAGAGTTACTATAATTGAATGTATTACCATTCCAAATTATGATGAAAACACCTTTGATATTAATCTTAAGTATCAAATCATAGGCGTTGATGTATCACCTCAAAGATTATCATTTGCATTACAGTCAGTAAGATAAATGTCCCTAGTAAATTTTACGAATCTAGACTTCAAAGATATAAAGAATTCGATAATCGACTATCTGAGATCGAATTCAAATTTTACTGACTATGATTTTGAAGGATCTAATCTTTCAATCATTCTAGACATTCTTGCATATAATACATATATCTCCTCATATAATGCTAACATGATTAGCAATGAGGTCTTTATTGATAGTGCAACACTTAGAGAAAACGTCGTTGCTCTAGCAAGAAACATTGGATATATTCCTAGATCAAGAACATCCGCTAGAGCTAGAATTAATTTTTACGTTGATACTACTACGTTCCCGACAAAACCAGTATCAATCACACTACAGAAGGGTGTAGTCTGTACTACAGCAGCTTCTTTTGGTTCTGAGAACTATACCTACGTAGTCCCAGAAGATATTACAGTTCCAGTTGTTGATGGGATTGCTTATTTTGATAATAATGGGCAAGGAATAGAAATATTTGAAGGATCATTCATTACTGAAAATTTTACAGTAGATGCAGGAAACCCAGATCAAAGATTTATCTTAGGTAATGCAAATATCGATACATCCTTAATCAGAGTTTTTGTAAAAGACTCTGTAGTATCAACTGTAAAGAATAAATTCTCACAGTCAAATAGTTTATTCAATCTTGATGATCAATCAAAGATTTATTTTCTACAAGAAGTAGAAGATCAGAGATATGAGTTAATCTTTGGTGACGGAGTATTTGGTAAAAAATTAAATACAGGAAATTATGTTGATGTAAGTTATGTAACCAGTGGAGGAGAAAATGGAAATGGAGTTTCTGATTTCACCTTTGCTGGAAGACTAATTGATAATAATGGACGAGTTATTGGAGATGGAGTTTCTCTTATATCAACAATTACTCCATCAACTGGTGGTTCTGAAATTGAATCGATTAGATCAATTAAGAATAATGCTCCTAGATTATATTCTGCACAAAATAGAGCCGTTACAGCAGCAGATTATGAGGCATTAATTCCAAGAATATATCCAGAAGCAGAATCAGTTTCTGTTTTTGGTGGAGAAGAATTAACACCTCCAAAATATGGAAAAGTTTTTATTACAATTAAACCAACTAATGGACAATTTGTTCCTAATGGTGTAAAAAGAAATTTAAAGAAAACGCTCAGACAATATAGTGTTGCGGGTATTGTACCTGAAATACTTGATCTGAAGTATCTTTATATTGAAATTGATTCAAATATTTACTATAATACAAACTTAGCATCTAACGCAGAATCTGTTTTAGATTCTGTCCTCAACAACATTAATAAGTATTCAAATTCTTCTGAATTAAATAAGTACGGTGCTAGATTTAAATATAGTAAATTCCAAAAATTAATTGACGATTCTGACGTATCCATCACTTCTAATATAACAAAAATACAAATTAGAAGAGACATGCGTGCTGCAATCAATCAACTTGCAGAGTATGAAATTTGCTATGGAAATGAATTTCATATTAAGAGTATGCAAGGTTATAATATTAAGTCTTCTGGATTTACTGTTAAGGGAATACCTGGCACTTTATACTTAAGTGATCTACCAAATCCTGGAGGTAAAACTGGGACTATATTCTTCTTTAAATTAAATTCTGAAAATAATAGTGAAGATATCTCTAATAGTACAATTGTTAGAAAGTCTGTAGGTACTATAGACTATGTTAAAGGAGAAATACTGCTCAACCCTGTTAATATTTTATCAACAACTAAATTTAATGGCGAATCAATTATTGAGATTTCTGCTATCCCTAAGTCGAACGATGTTATCGGATTACAGGATCTTTATTTGCAACTAGATAATACTAGAACTGTATTAAATATGGTATCAGATGAAATTTCATCAGGTGCGAACCCATCAGGTTCAAATTATACAAGATCATCAAGTTACATTAACGGCGACCTAGTAAGAAAATAAAAAATGGTAGATTCAAGAGTAAAGGTCAGTTCTTTCCTAGAAAATCAACTTCCCTCTTTTGTAAGAGAGGAATTTCCTTTAGTATCTGAGTTTTTATCTCAGTATTATAGGTCAGTAGAAAATCAAGGTCAGGTATTAGATATACTTTCTAATATAGATCAATACGTTAAGTTAGATACACTAACATCTATTGTTGAATCTACCACCTTAACAGAAGATATTGAAGCATATAATGATATTATTAATGTAAGTTCTACTGCTGGATATCCAGACAAGTATGGCCTTATTCAAATTGATTCTGAAATCATTACATATACAAGCAAGACTCAAACCTCTTTTGAGGGTTGTATAAGAGGATTTAGCGGCACTAGTTCATACAAGAGTGATGAAAAACCAGATCTATTAGTATTTTCAAAAACTAATACAGATAGTCATTCAAAAGGAAGTGTAGTTAATAATTTAAGTATCTTATTCTTAAAGGAATTTTTATATAAAATTAAGTATCAATTTAACCCTGGATTTGAAGGTAGAGAAGTTGATAAAGATGTAAATCAAAATATTTTCATCAAGCAGGCTAAAGATTTTTATTCTGCAAAGGGAACTGATCAATCATTTAAGATCTTATTTAAGATTCTATATGGGGAAGATGTTGAAGTTATTAAACCTAGAGATTATCTTTTCCAACCATCAGATGCTGATTATGGATTAACTAAAGATCTGGTTGTAGAAAGAATTGCAGGAAGTCCTGAAGAACTTATTAACTCTACAATATATCAAGATGAGATTGAAGGTTTATTCCCTTATGCTAGAGGAACTGTTACTAATGTAGAAAAAATATTACGTGGAGATAGAGAATATTATATTGTAAGTTTGGATTTTGGTAGCAATAAAGATATTATTGTATCAGGTTCAGTTTTTGGTAATTTTAATGTTCATCCAAAAACTACATTAATTAACTCAGTAGAAACTTTTGCTGAAGTATTAGATGTAGATTCCACTATTGGATTTCCAGACTCTGGTGAACTGTTGGTTTATATTGACGACAATACAACACTTTTAGTATCATACACATCAAAATCATTAACACAATTTTTTGGGTGTTCAGGAATAGATCAACCTCTACAATCTGGTCAGGAATTATTCCATAATTCATACATTTATGGTGTATCAAATGAAGATGGTGAAACTGTAAAAATGAGAATATCAGGAGTTCTTTCTGATATAAGAATTCCAGAAAATACTCTGTATTTTAATAAAGGTGATTCTTCGAAGATAGTTTCTCTTGGATCTAAAGAAGTTGATATAAAATTCAATAATTGGTTTTTTAACGTTGCTTCTGGACATAAAGTAGAGCAATTATTATCATTAGATAATTTTGGTAGATCATATTCAGTATTCACTGTAGATAATCATAAATTCAAATCAGGTGATCAAATTAAAATTATTGCATCTACTGGTGTAGAATATACTGGATTTATTTCGAAAGTATCTGATGAAAAAAGCATTGTAATACAAACAGATAATCCAATAAATCTTGGTGCAATTTATAAGATAGAGAGAAGAATCGCAAAGATTAATTCAGTAAATTATCCAGAATTATCTACAGTAAATTCAAACGTACAAAACGTTTATTCTGATGAAGAAAAATCAATCTATGTAACTTCTCCATCTGTACCTTCATATTTTAACGAACCGATTCAGACTTCTGATAGAACTGCATCATTCTCTGGTAATTTTTTACCTTCAGAATTATTTGATATTACCAGTTTAATTCCATTAAATGACGAAAATACAAGATATAGAATAACAACTTCAAAAGAACATAACTTATTATTAGAAGATGTAGTAAGTATTACACTATCTAATTCTGAAAGTAAAAAATATAAGGTAGTTTCTGTAGTAAACTTGAATACTATAGAAATTTATGGTTTATCTGGAATACTATATGAAAATCTTAACTACAAACTAACAAAAGTATATACTGAAATTATATTCACTAAGAGACATGGTTTCCACAGTGGTGATGCTGTGGTTTATATTCCAGCATCAAATACTAATAAACTGAATATTGATAAGGGAATTTATTTTGTAAAGAAAGTAGATGATTTTAAATTAAAGTTATCAAGAAGCAGAGATAACATCTTCAATAATATTTTTATTGAATTTGAAGGTTCTGTAACCAATAACAAACTGTCTTTACTAGATTTTGCCGATAATCTATACAATATTAAAACTTTACAACCACAAAAACTAGTCAGAAAGATCTCAACTCCAGTTGATGAACCAGGAGATTATTTTGTTAACCCCGGAAAAATTGGTATTTCTTTAAATGGTACAGAATTTTTATCATATAAGTCAAAGGACATTATTTACTATGGTCCTATTGAAGAAGTAATTATTTCAAATAGAGGTAGAGATTATGATATTATAAATCCACCATCTCTTATAATAGAAGATTCTGTTGGTGTTGGAGCTACTGGTTTTTGTGAGGTTGAAGGGAAGTTGGAAAGAATTGATATTCTAGACGGTGGATATGATTATCTAAATGATCCAATAATTACAATTACTGGTGGTAATGGGTCTGGAGCAGTAGCAAAAGCAAAACTAACGGCATTTGATCATATTGTTCCATTTAATTCTAGGGCAAGTTCTGGACTTGTAGATATTTCAAATAACATTCTTGGTTTTTCTACGTATCACAAGTTTAGAGATGCGGAAAAAGTAATCTATCAAACTGATGGCCAAAAAGGTGTTGGTGGTATTTCTACAGGATCAGAATACTTTGTTTCTGTTGTAGATGAATATAGGATTAAGTTGCATAAAAAATATGATGATGCAATAGTTGGAATTAATACATTAGATATAGGACCAACATATGGAGAAGGAATTCATAATTTCCAAGCAAGGTCTAAAAAGAGAAGAATAACCTCTATCAGTATTCTTAATAGTGGTAGTGGATATTCAAGTAAAAAGGTATACGTTTCTACTGTAGGAATAACAACCTTCACTAATAAAATATATTCAAAGCAGCATGGATTTAATAGCGGAGAACTAGTAACTTATACAAGAACTGGTACTTCTATTGGTGGGTTAACTAATAATCAAAACTATTATATTACTAGACTGGATGATGATAATTTTAAATTATCTCAGATTGGTAATAATGAGATTGGGAATGATTTTTATTATAGAACAAAGCAATATATTGATATTACATCAGTAGGGTCTGGTGATCATTTCTTCAGTTATCCAGAAATACAAGTAAAAATTGATGGCGTAATTGGTGTATCTACATTCACAAATCAAGATTTTAGCGCCAGTATTAAACCAATTTTTAGAGGTAGTATCAAGAAAATACATCTAAAATCTAATGGTTTGAACTATGGAAGTCAAGAGATTTTAAATTATCAAAGACAACCTAGTTTTAGATTAAATTCTGGATCAGGAGCGAGATTAACTGCAGTTGTTGTAAATGGAAGAATTACTGATGTTTTAATTAATAATCCAGGAAGAGATTATAATAGTCAACCAACTATTGAAGTTACTTCAAATGGATCTGGTGGTTTTGGAGCTATTTTAGTGCCTGTTATTAAAAATGGAGTCTTCTCATCAGTAAAAGTAGTTAATGGTGGAATTGGATATGAAGATAGAACAACAACCCTTCAAGTAATATCTGCTGGATCAGAGGCTTCTTTTGAAGCTAACATTAAGAAGTGGAGAGTTAATTTATTTGAGAGGTTATTAAATTCAAATCAGATATTTGAAGATGATGGAGTAATCGTTGAAGGAACGAATAAAGATTTTGGATTACAATATACCCATTTATATTCATCAAGAAAATTAAGAAGATCAGTATTTTCTAACAGAACAGTAAGAGGAAAGAGAGTATTTGAGGCAGATTTAAAAATTGAAAATGGGAAGGAAGCAGTATCTCAAGCACACTCTCCAATTATAGGTTGGGCCTATGATGGAAATCCAATCTACGGTCCATATGGATATGATAAACCAACTGGAGGCCAAGTAAGGAGAATGAAGTCTGGATATATTCAGACTTTAGGAAATAACAGGCCATCTGATAATTTATACCCAACAGGATTTTTTGTAGAAGATTATTCATTTGATTCTAAAGTTGGAGATTTAGATGAACACAATGGAAGATATTGTGTTACGCCAGAGTTTCCAAATGGAGTTTATGCATACTTTTCCACAATAGATGCTAATTTACTTGATGCTGTCGGTCCATTTGAGGGATACTTTAGGCCAACTTTCCCATACTTAGTTGGAGATACTTATAAGTCAAGACCAATAGATTTTAACTTTGATTCTAAGTCAAATCAAGATGAATTTGATTTAGTAGAAGCAGGACTATTGAGAAATACTTATCCATATAATATTTCAGATCAAAATGGATACTATAATTATTTGATTGATTCAAATAAAATCAAGAATCCCATAACAAAGGTTAAATATTCTTCACCAGGTTCAATTGACTATTTTAGAATAATAAGTGGCGGAGAAGATTATAAAGTTGGTGATGTTCTTCAATTTGATAATGATAATACTGAAGTAGTTGATAGTGCATATGCATTTGTATCAAAAATTAAAGGGAAAATAATATCTAATGTTAGTGTAAATAAGACAAATATTGAAGATGTTGTTTTCTATCCTCTCAATTCTGTAAATGAATATGTTGGTATTTCTACTTTACCTCATAATTTATTAAATGAAGATGTAGTCAATATAAGTGGGTTAAGCACAACTAACCTTAAATTAGAAAAAAGTTATAAGATAAGAGTTCTGGAAAATAATCTAGTATTATCTTCTAGTGTTGCATCGGAAAGTGTAACTGGTATTGTTACTTATTTCGAAGTATCTGGAAATTTAAATTTCCCATATAGAAAAGAAAATGATGTATTTACTATTGATTCCGAAGAAGTAAAAGTTCTTTCTATAGATTCTAAGAATTCTAGAGTATTAGTTTTAAGGAAGAAAAATGCAGGAGCACACACTGCAGGAACTATACTTTTTGATAAATCAAGAAAAATTGTTGTAAATGCTGATATCAGTAAGCATGAATATAAAATTGATAGAGAAATTTATTTTAATCCAGTTAATTCTGTAGGAATTGGAACATCATTTGGACCTGGAATTGGCGTTACCATACCAGTCAATATTCTTGGACTAAATTCTTCTTCTATAATAATACCAACAAAATCCATCTACCTACCTGATCATGGATTTAATACTGGTGATGAATTAATCTATTCAAGTAATGGAGGAGAACCTCTATTAGTTGATAGTGTTGGTATAGGAAGTACTTTTGTCTTAACAAACAATTCAATAGTTTATGCAGCTAAGATTTCAAATGATATAATTGGAATATCAACAAATAAAATTGGATTAGGTACTGATGGTAAATTTGTAGGAATTGGTACATCCAAAACAACTGTATACTTTGTTGGATTTGGAACTGGAAATTACCATAGTTTTAAAACAAATTATAGCAATAAACTAAAGGGGCAAATTTCTAGAAATGTAGTAACAGTATCTACTGCATCAACACATGGTCTGTCTTTATTAGATTATGTTGATATAGATTTAGTAGCAAAAAATAATATTTCAAATTACGTAAAATATGATGAACTAAACAGAAGATTACTAATAAATCCTAGAAATATTTTAAGTGAAAATATAAATTTATTAAATTCAAGTATTAGAATTGAAAATCATGGATTTATTAATGGACAAAAAGTAATATATTCTTCTGTCTCAGAAACTCCTTCCGTTGGGTTGGAGAATAATAGAATTTATTTTGTATATGTTATTGATTACAATAGAATAAATCTATGCAATAGTTATTATGAAGCTACTTCAGACATTCCATCTTTTGTAAATATTCAGACTCAAGAAAATGCTACTTTATCCCCAGTCAATCCTGAAATAAAGGCAGTTTCAAATCAGACATTAACATTTAATGTTTCTGACGAATCTTTATCTTTCATTAGTGGAACAAACAAGTATCCAGCTTTTGAACTGGAATTTTATTCTGATAAGACATTCAAAAATAAATTTGAAACCACTAAAACAACTAAAGATTTTGAAATAATTAGAAATGGTTTAGTTGGGGTAAGTTCTGAATCTTCTGTTACAGTAAAAATTAATAACAATTTTCCAGAATCAATATATTATAGATTAACTCCTCTTAAGAAGTATAATGATATTGATGTCCCATCGATCAAACAAGAAATTGTTATTGATGATGAAAATATTGATAACAATAATAGAATCTTAATTAGGAAGAGTTCATATTCAGGTAATCATAAAGTTGTAGGAATAACAACAAACACCTTTAAATATAATCTAACAAAAGATCCTGAAAAGCAATCTTATAATTCAAATGAAGCAAATATAGCATATAACACAAATTCAAAATCTGCATTTGGTGTTATTGAAAATATTGAAATTAAAAATAGAGGAAAGGGGTATCGTTATCTTCCTGGAGTTTCCTCTGTTATTTCAAGTACAGGAAAAGGTGCAATTATATTACCTAGAAGTAATACAATTGGTAAGATAAAGAAAATTAGAATCGATGATATCGGATTTGATTATCCATCAGATTTGACTCTTACCCCAACAGTTAAGTTTTCTGATGTTGTAAAGGTAGATCCACTAACATCATTCAAATCTATAGGTATCACATCTACTGGAAAAAATTATACAAGTTCACCTGACTTAGTTGTAATTGATGGATTTACTAAAGAAATTATTCCAGAAGTTAAACTAAGATATAATTTAGGGGACCAATTTGTAACTATTCTTAGAAATACATATGGAATATACAATGCAAGTCCACAAATAATTCCAATTAATAATAGTAATGCTATAAGCATTAGATCAATTATTTTTAATGATAAAACTAATGAAGTTTCTGTAAAATTGGATGCAAGTTTTAGTACTTTGGAATCATTCCCATTTGAAGTTGGTGGTAAAATTATAATTGAAAATGTTAATATTAGACAGTCGATAGGTGGTAAGGGTTATAATTCCTCAGAATATAAGTATAGACTCTTCATCTTAACCGAAGTTGATCCTAATATTGGTGGTTCTGATCCAACAATTAAATTTAACTTGACTGGATTTTTACAGTCTGGTGAGTATCCAGGAGAATTTGATGCAATTAGATCTTCGGGTAAAGTTACTCCAGAAGTTAATTTCCCAATATTTGATATTGTCCTACAAAAAAATGATTTTATTATTGGGGAAACCATTAAAACACCATCTGCTACTGGTATTGTTGAATATTGGGATTCTAGAAATGAATATTTAAAAGTACTAACAACAGATACTATAAAAATTGGCGAAAAAATTGTAGCTGAAACCACAAAGACTCAAGGAATAATCAGTGAAGTTATTCCAACAAATTGTAAATACGTCGTTTCTTCATCATCCATAGTCAATAGAGATTGGTCTAGAGAAACTGGATTCTTAAATAATACTTTCCAAAGAACTCACAATAATGACTATTATCAGTATTTCTCATACTCATTAAAATCAAAAGTACAAATTTCAGATTGGAATAATCCAGTATCAACTTTAAATCACGTTGCCGGATTTAAGAAATTTAGTGATTTGATTGTTGAAAATACAAATCTAAATGAAAAATTAAAAACAGACCAAAATCAAGGCGACTTTAGTGCTATTACGGATTTTTACACTGAGATTGAAGCAGATTCAGTCAGTGATTTTGATTTAGTAACTGAAAATAGTCTCAATATTGGAACAAAACTTATAAGTGATGAGATTATTTTCAATTCTAAAGTTATACAAGATCACCTCAACTCAATAGGTAATAGAGTATTAGTCATTGATGATATTAGTGATCAATTTAATAATACTAGTAGAGAAACTGTTTTCAGTGTAGTTGATTCATTCAACAAGAATGAAATAAGAAGTAAAAAATACTTAACCTATATTAGAGATAATCGCTTCTCTTCTGATAGACAAGCCTACATTGTAAATGTACTTCATGATGGTCAGGATGCATATATTACTCAATATGCAAGAGTTGAAAGTAAAAAGCAACTAGGATCTTTTGACTTTGAAATAAATGGGAATGATGCAAGATTATTATTCTACCCTGTTGACTATAGAGTTAATGATTATAGTTTAAATATCCTCAGTTATGATTTTAATGAATTTTTCAACGAAGCTTCATCGTATGATTTTGGTTGCGTTGAATTTAATTCATTAACTAAGAATTTACAGACAGTAGGCAGACAAAATCTGATTACAATACAGGCTTGTAGATCTGCTAAGTTTATTGTTCAATTAGAAGATTCTAATGGAAATTATCAATATGATGAATTAACAGTAGTTCATGATGGATTTACTGCTCAAGTATTAGACTATGGTAGATTCGGAAACTTTACTGGACTAGGAACTTACTATGGATATTCTTTTGGTGGAACTGGAATAGCTTTAGATTTTATTCCAAATACAAATCCAACCGTTACCATTAAATCAAAATTAATTTCTATTATCATTTCTAATAAAGAAAAAACTGATACAAAGAGTGCCGCATTAAACAATTCACTTCTGAAAAGTGACTTTATAGAAATAAATTCAAGTCCATCTCCTATAGCAACAGTAATATCAAAATATAATAGTGGTAATAATGGATACAATGCAGCACATGCTTTTATCAGTGCCGAAGACGTTACTATTGATGGACAGATAAAAGCTAGTTTATCGGAAATAGTAGTAATCGAAGATGGTACTAACACTTATTTTGTAGAATATGGAAAGACATCCACACATTCAGAATTAGGAACAATAAGTACTAGATTGAATGGTGGATTCACTGAGATTTTATTTACACCAAAAGCAGGAAGAAAAGTCCAACTGAGAACTTTTATCAATTGCCTAGGTACTGTAGATCTCTTAAATCCAAATAATACTATTGATCTCAAGACTTCTTCAATTAGATCAAATTATTCTTATTATACTGGAACTGATAGGGATGTTAGAAGATCATTCAATCTTTATAATAATGGACTTCCTATTTTTGAAAGAGAATTTAATAGCGAAATATCAACTATAGTTAACGTTTCTGAAGATACGATTAGAATTCCTAATCATTTCTTTGTAAGTGGAGAAAAGGTAAGATATACAGCAACTGGAATCGGAACTCAACGTCCTCTTGAAATTGAACCAACCAATTTCCCTGGAATTGGAGTAACTAGTTTACTTCCAACAAACTATGACTTATATGCGATTAAATTTGATAAATTTAAAATACAACTTGCGTCTACTGCATCAAATGCATTGAGTTTTAGTCCAATTCCTATAAAAATTAAAGGTGTTGGTATAGGAACACAACATAAGATTATCTCATCTAACCAAAACTTAAAATCATTAATTACAATTGATAATCTGGTTCAAATTCCAATTAAAGAAACTTCTTACACTACAAACACTACATCTGAAGTATTCATAACTGATAATAATATTTTAGTTGCTGATACTACAGGATATTATGCAGGTGATATCATCAAAATAGATGATGAAATAATGAGAGTAAATTCTATTGGTGTAGTTTCAAATAATTCTATAGAGGTAGAAAGAAATTGGATGGGAACAAGGCTTTCCATTCACCCAAATAACAGTGTTGTTACAAAATTGAAGGGTAATTATAACATTGTTGATAACACTATTAATTTCTCAAGTGCTCCTTATGGAAAAATGCCTGTCGGTATTTTATCATCTAAGGATCCAGATCAGAGAGATTTTGCTGGTATTACTACACATTCTACTTTTAGTGGAAGAATATTCTTAAGAACAGGAAAAATAAATTCTAATTCAGATCCGTATAGTTCAAACTATCTATTTGATGATGTTTCCACCCAATTCAACGGAATAACTACTTCTTTTACATTAAAACAAAATGGTTCAGATATAATTGGAATTTCCGATCAGAATCCATTAATATTCTTAAGAAATGCGTATCAAACCCCAAGGAGATTGACTCCTATCAATAATGTAGTTGGAAATTATTATTTAACTGAAGATAATTATCAGACAAAACTACATTTTAACTCATCTCCAGTAGATATAAGGTATGATGTTAATAGATCAAATGCTCCTATAGGTGGTATCATTGTATCAGTAGGTTCAACTAGTGGTCTTGGATACCAACCTCTGCTAAGAGCTGGAGGATCTGCAGTAGTTTCTGCTGCTGGAACTATTCAATCTATTATTGTAGAAAATCCAGGTTCTGGTTATCGTTCTGGTATACAGACATATGTTAATGTTGGTGTACAGAAAGAAGGACTGAATTCAGCAAATATTGATTACGTTGGTTACGCAAATGTAACTAATGGAAGAGTAACATCTGTAAACATCACAAGTTCTCTTTCTGGATATAATCAAACGGATAGACTTAAAGTAGTATTTGATTCTCCTCTTCCATATTCCAATATTCCTTTAATTTACACATCATCATCTTCAGGAATTGGTACTGGTGCATTAGTAGACATTAATGTTGGATTTGATTATAAAGTAACTGATTTTAATATCAAATCTTATGGTTATGCTTATTCCGAAGGAGATGTATTGACTGTTTCAGTAGGAGGAACTACTGGAATACCATTACAAAATATTTTTAACGAAAATATTATTACGGGTAATGTTTTAGTTCAACCAAATATAGTTACCACTGTATTTGAATATCCAAGTCCATCTGTAGTTTCTGAAAGTTCTATTTTAACTATTGATAATTCTACTACTTTAATTCTTGGAGATTTTGTATACTTACCTCTAGATGAATTCCAAATTGATGTTACTGAAATTTATAATGAAGAATTTGCTGCTTGGTCTATGGGTGAGTTTGAAGTTTTTGATAGTATTGATGAATATTTTGATGGATTTAATAGAACTTTCCCATTAATGATTAGTGGTCAACAAAAGTCAATATTGACCAATAGAGGATCTAACATTGATATACAAGCAACATTGTTAGTTTTTATTAATGGTGTTTTACAAGTACCTGGAGTTGGTTACTTATTCGATGGAGGAAGCACAATAACCTTCACCGAACCACCAAAAGGTCCTGATCCAGCATATCCAAATTCTGGCGATAAATCTACTATCGTATTCTATAGAGGAACGAAAGGAATTGATGTTGTTGATGTTGATATCTTAGAGTCAGTAAAACCTGGAGATTATTTACTAATAAATGACGACTCCGTATCTTTAGAGCAAGATTTAAGAACTATTTCTAGAGTCAATGCTTCTGATTCTGTAGAAACTAATTCATATGCTGGTCCAGGAATATCAGTAGATTCTACTTATCTAAGACCAGTAACTTGGTACAAACAAAAGCAAGATGTTATTATTAATGGAAAAGAAGTTACTAAAGATAGAGTAAATTATGAGCCTCTAATTTCCCCAACAACTAATTTAATTCAGAATATTGGTTTGGGTGACACTGTTTTCTATGTAGAAAGTGTTAAGACTTTCTTTGATAGTAGAAAAGAAAATGCTCAAGGAAAAATACTCTCAGATATTGAAATAATTGACCAAGTTCCATTAATTGATTCTAATACTATTAGTCCCGAATACTCAAAATCAGAGACAATAACAGATATTGCATATTATGGTGATTTTGGTGAAATAGTTGCTATAGGAACAGTGATGACTGAACAAATTCCTTTTGGAGTATCATTTGATTTTTACATCTCTGAAGAATCTCCATTAAAGAATCCATCTATAGTAAAAGAACCATTAATAAGAACTTCCATAGAAGTTGGTGATTATTTTGTAATTAAAAATTCTAACGTTGGTGTTGGTTTTACTTCATTAAGAAATGATGGATCTATCATAGGAACAGGTTCTACTTATTTTGATAATGTATATCAAGTTGCGGATATTGATCTTAGACAAGATGGAACAGTCATTAAAACCCCAGTTACTGTTACTGGATTTGAAACATATGATAGTGCAGTTATAATCGAAGAGTTTAATGAATTAAGTATAGAAAATATCCAAACAAATACTTCATATGATGTTCCAACTCAATTAGCAGGTAGAGTTACTGTAGAAAATAATGTTACGGCGACAATAAATTCAACTGTTACTATAATTGGAGTTACATTATCTGTTCTTGTTAATCAAGGTGGAGTTCTTTATGTTGATGAGTTCTTACCTGCAAGAATAACAACTCGCGTTGTTGATTATAATGGAATGGATTTTGCTTCTATATTGAATACTCCGTTCTATGGAGATTATACTTGGGGTAAACTTATGGCTAGTGAAGGAAGATTAGATCCCAAGACATTTAATACTCATATTCAGAATGGAATTTCTGGAATTTCATCTTCTCCAGTAATTAGAAGAAAGAATCCATTAAAGTACCTAAATTATGTTAAATAAATAAATAAAAACTCTCAAAAAATGTCAGCAATAATTACTGATCAACTTAGAATATTGAGTGCTAGGAGCTTTGTAACTGATATAACCTCATCTGGAAATTCATATTACTCTTTTGTAGGACTTCCCAATTCTTCCGACTATGATCCATATTTACCTCAGGAATGGGATGTTCTACCTCCTTCACCAAAAGATTCTTTTGATGAAGAAAATAACTATTGGGATACTTTAATTGCATTAAAGAAAATTCTAATTGATGATGTTAGACAAGTAGTTAGAAAAACAACTTGGACTTCTGGTAATATTTACGATATGTATCGTCATGATATTAGCAGAACTAATTTATCAAAACCATCCAATTCTACTAACTTATATTCATCGAATTATTATGTAGTTAATAGTGATTACCGTGTTTATATTTGTCTACAAAATGGTACAACTCCAGAAACTCCTGAAGGAAAACCATCATTAGATGAACCAACATTTGTAGATTTGGAACCAAGATCTGCAGGGAATAGTGGAGATGGATATGTATGGAAATACCTTTATACAATTAAACCAACAGAAATAATAAAATTTGATTCTGTTAATTTTATACCTGTTCCTCCAAACTGGGAAACTAGTTCTGATAATGCATTAGTTAGGAATAATGCCGCAGATAGTGGTCAGATAAAAACAATTGTAATAAAAAATAGAGGATCTGATTTAGGAACTGCAAATAGAACTTATACCAATATACCAATTAAAGGTGATGGTAATGGTGGAGAAGCAACCATTATTATTAATAATGATTCCAAAGTAGAATCCGTTGTAATCTCAAATGGAGGAAATGGATATACCTATGGTACTCTGGATCTAGAGGCTGCTGGTGTACCAAAAGGAACAGTTGATCCCATATTTGATGTTATCATTCCCCCTCAGGGTGGTCATGGTCACGATATATACCGTGAACTAGGAGCAACTAGTGTATTAGTTTACTCTAGAATTGAAAATGATTCAGAAAACCCAGATTTTATTACTGGAAACCAAATTTCAAGAGTAGGAATAATAAGAAATCCACAATCTTATGATTCAAATTCACTATTAACTTTGGAAAAAGCTAGTGGAGTATATGCATTAAAGTTAACTGGTATTGGATACAGTACTGCAAAGTTTACACCTGATACTTTTATTAGACAGACAATTTCTGCAGGAACAACTGCTTTTGGTAGGGTTATATCATATGATCAAGTAACCGGTGTTTTAAAATACTGGCAAGATAGAACTCTATGTGGATTCACTACCACTAACTCAAAGGATATTGATCCAACATATGGATTTAAATTAAATAGATTTACTGCAACTCCAGGTGCCGGTGGATCTATAGAAATTTTAGGTGGAACTACATCATTAGAAATTCAAAATACTTTTGGAACAAATGATAACCCAGGTATAAGTACCACCATAAATAATAGAACATACTACCTGGGTCAACCATTTATCAATGGTGTTTCTCAACCTGAGGTTAAAAAATATTCAGGAAGTATTATATACGTTGATAACCGACCTTCAATAACCAGGTCAAAAAATCAAAAAGAAGATATTAAAGTAATTTTGCAATTCTAAACTATTATGCCTCAAGATACTAATTTAAATATCTCACCTTACTTTGATGACTTTAATGAGTCAAAAAATTACTATAAAGTATTATTCAAGCCTGGTTATCCTGTTCAAGCCAGAGAGTTAACTACTCTTCAATCTATTTTCCAAAATCAGATTGAGAAGTTTGCAAATCACACCTTCAAGGAAGGATCGGTTGTAATTCCTGGTCAAACAAATTATAATAATCAATTTTATTCAGTTCAGTTAGAACCTGAATATCTAGGAATACCTGTTCGCTTTTATATTGATAATATTGTAGGCAAAATTATCAAAGGCGAAACTTCAAAAGTACAAGCAAAAATTATATCAGTTTTAAGTGAAGAAGATTCTCTGAATGAGAATGTAACTATCTTCGTATCTTACACTGCTTCTGGTGATAATAATCAAGGAGTATTTTTAGATAATGAAAAACTAATCATTGATGAAAATATTGTTAAAAAGACAGTAATTGTTCAAGCAGGCGAAGGATTTGCAAATACAATTCAAACTAATTCAACTTCTGTAGGATCTGCTGTAATTTTATCAGAAGGTGTTTACTATATTAGAGGAACTTTTGTAAATGTATCTAATCAGGTTTTAATTTTAGATCCATATAACAATCAACCATCATACAAAGTTGGTTTTGATATTAAGGAAGAAATTATAACTTCCGATGAAGATGAAAGTCTTTCTGATAATGCTCAAGGTTTCACAAACTATGCTGCACCAGGTGCAGATAGATTCAAGATAACAGCAACTTTAAGTAAAAAACCTTTAGATAGTACAAATAACGAAAATTTCATTAGTTTACTTGATATTAAAGAAGGGGTTCTAATTTCAACGAAATCAAAACCCCAATATAGTGTAATTCAAGATGAAATTGCAAGAAGAACTTTTGATGAGTCTGGCGATTACTATGTAAGACCATTCGACATTACACCAAAAGAAACTTTAACAAATAATCTTGGTAATAATGGTCTCTATAGAGCAGACCAATTAACTTATAATAATAATGTACCTAGAGAATCATTAGCAACTTATAAAATTTCTCCAGGAAAAGCATATGTTAGAGGATATGAAGTTTCTATCTTATCCAGCGTATACTTAGACTTTGATAAACCAAGAACAACTAAAAAGGTTGAAAATGAAAGTGTAAATTATGTAACTGGTTCTACATATACAGTAAACCGAGTATACGGTTCCCCTAAAATTGATTTAGGATCACCATTTATTGTAAGTCTGAGAGATCAAAGAGTAGGAGCTTCTCAAACTTCAGGTAATGGAAAAGAGATTGGACTAGCTAGAGTTTATGATTTTGCTTTAGAGTCTGGAGCATATGATTCATCAAATCCAAACTTAAATCAATGGGATTTAAGTTTATTTGATATTCAGACATATAGTGAAATTGTTCTAAATGAACCTATTAATTTAACTACTCCAGTACATATTAAAGGTAAATCTAGTGGGGCATCAGGATATCTTAGATATGATGTAGTAAATTCTGGTATCGTAACTGCTTATAATATTACTGGTTCATTTGCCGTAGGTGAAAAATTCATTTTTAATGGTACAGAAACTGATAGTAGAGTATCTGTAGCTATAACTGAGTTTAGCAACAAAGATGTTAGATCTGTATCACAACTAAATGGTTCTACAACTATTTTTAGTGCTGATATTATCCCATCATTAGCACATTCTGTAGGTTTCTCTAAGATATCCAAGAATGTTAGTGGTATCAGTACAGTTAGCCTTACTGTAGATAATGATTTTACTTTTATTAATAAAGTAAAAGAAGGTGGTTTAATCAGTTATAGAAAACCAAATGGAGATCTTCCAACTCTTAACAGAGTTTTAACAGTACAAGAGAAAACTATAACTGTTGCTGGAATTACTAGTGTTTCTGGAGTTTGTGATGGTTCACTACCTACATCAGAAACTGATCTAAATGAATTATCAATTTTAGCATCCAACTTCCAACCATCTCCAGATAATACCTTATTCACTTCTCTACCAAGACCTTATATTTCCTCTGTTGATCTAACAGATTCGTCTATAACAATAAGAAAAGAATATCCCATTACAATTACAAGTGGTCAGTCTAGCACTGTTACTGCAGATAGTGGGGAAACATTCTTACCATTTGATGAGGAAAGATATATTTTAGTAAGATCAAATGGTGCATTTGAAGTTCTAACACAAGATAAGTTTGTATTCACAAATGCGTCTAAAGAACTAACAATTTATGGCCTTGGATCTAATGATCCACAAGCAAGATTAATTGCTACCCTAAGAAAAGTAAATATAAAATCTAAAACAAAGATTAAAAATAGAATTAATTCTATAGTGCTCAATAGATCCAGATACGATTATTCTGGTATAGGAAGCACTACGGTTAATGATGGATTAGAAGTTGGTAATTTCCCATATGGAACTAGAGTTCAGGACGAAGAAATTTGTCTAATGGTTCCAGAAATTACTAGAGTTTATGGTATTTTAGAATCTTCTGGTGTTCAGGATCCTTTATTACCAACAGTTAGTCTATCGACATTATCTGGACCAACAGGAACAGTTAATGATTTAATTCCAGGTGAAGAATTTATTGGAAGGGATAGTGGTGCTGTAGCAATTTATGTTGGTAGAATTAATGATCTAAAAGCAGAATTTTCTTATTTGAATAATAGGGTACTTCAACAAGGTGAGATTGTAAAATTCAGAGAAACTGGAATTGAAGCAGTAGTTGGAGACACTACGTTAGGTGATAAGAGTATTCTTCCAGACTTTTCCTTCGATTATGGACAAAAAGAAACAATATATGATTATGCTAAGTTAATTAGAAAACCTGAGGCTAAAGAACCAACCAAAAAGATAAGAATAATTTACGAATCTGCATCATTTGCTAGTTCGGATACTGGAGATATAACCACTGCAGATTCATATAATCAATTTGATTATTGCACTGTTACTTTTGCTAAAGAAAGTATCAATAATACAGATATTATCGATGCTAGACCAAGGGTTTCTCCATATAATATTCAAACTGCAAACAGATCTCCTTTTGAATTTTTAGCTAGATCATTTACTTCCTCTGGAAATAGTGCTAAAAATGTACTAGCATCCGATGAGTCAATTGTATTAAGTTATTCATATTATCTTCCCAGAATTGATAAAATTTTCTTAACTAAGGATGGTACTTTCCAATTAGTAAAGGGTGAACCATCTGAGATTCCTCAAGCTCCTCAACTGGTTGAAAACGCACTAGAAGTTGCAACTGTAACTTTACCACCATATCTTTGCGATGCTTCTAGAGCAACAGTAAATATTACTCCACATAAGAGATATCAAATGAAAGATATCTCTAAACTAGAGGAGAGAATTAAGAATCTAGAATCATATACTACTCTTAATTTACTTGAGACTAATACAGAGAATTTAAAAATTAAGGATGCTAATGGTCTAGATAGATTTAAATCTGGATTTTTTGTTGACGATTTTACTACTACAACATCTCAAAGTAAAATAACTATTGTTAAAAATAGTATTGACTCTAAGAATGGTGAATTAAGACCTGCTCCATATACTACCGAAGTTGATTTACTTTTAGGATCTTCTTCTTTAGTTGGAATTGGAACTTCAGTTGATCCTAATGCAGATCCAAGATATGTTACTGATTTAATCGGAAATAATATCAAGAGAACTGGTCAAATGATTACTCTTGATTATGAGCACGTTGTACAAGTTCAACAACCATTTGCGACAAGAACTGAAAACGTAACTCCATATCTTGTTACAAGGTATAATGGAACTATTGAACTTTATCCATCTTCTGATACTTGGGTAGACCAAGTTAGAGCAGATGCTAAAAATGTAGAAATTGATAACTTTACACAAACACAACAACAATTAGTTGCTGCTGGTTGGGACCCACAGACTGGTTATAGTCCAATTACATGGGGTGCTTGGGAAACTACTTGGACAGGAGAGACCACAACATATAATTCATATTGGAATGGATATTATTATGGATGGCCTTACTACGGATACTATGGATATGGATATCCATACTACTATGGTTACTATGGTTACCCATATTATCATGGATATTGGGGTCACTATTATGGTTGGTGGGGATATGGATATCCTTACTACTACTATGGTTATCCTTGGGGATGGTATGGTGGTTGGGGATCATATACCACAGTTGCTACAACTACTAAAACCGGTACCTCAACTAGAGAAGGTACTAGAATGCAACTTACGGAGCAAGTAAATACTTACTCTCAAGGAGACTCTATTATCGCAACAGATTTCATTTCATATATGAGATCTAGAAACGTTGAGTTTACTGGAAAGAGATTTAAACCATTTACTCAAGTTTATGCTTTCTTTGATGGTGAAGACGTTAATGAGTATATTGTTCCAAAATTACTAGAAATCACTATGAATTCTGGTACATTTGAAGTTGGAGAAACTGTTATTGGTACTGTGATGGATTCTTCTACTTTTGAAAATCCAACTATAGGTGTAACTCCTACTCAGATTGTTTTCAGAACTGCTGTTGCTAATCATAGATATGGTCCATATAATGAACCAACAGATATTTTCACTGCAAATCCATATAATTCCACAAGTACAACATCTTTACCTGAAACATATTCTCCAACTTCAGAATTGCTTAATATAGACACTTACAGTCTTTCTGAGCAAGCTCAAGGTGACTTCTATGGATATCTCCAAAAAGGAATGGTTCTTAGAGGACAAACTAGTGGTGCTGAAGCTGTTGTAAGAAATATTAGATTATTTACTGATCAAGTTGGAACTGTAATTGGTTCATTCTTTATTCCTAATCCAAACGTACCTACAAACCCCACATTTGAAACTGGAACAAAGAGTTTCCGTCTCACAAACAGCGATATAAACTCTCAAATTGATGGAGTTACCTCAACAAGTGGTGAAGCCAACTATTATGCACAAGGTATTTTGAATACTATACAAGAAACAATTGTTTCTGTAAGAAGTGCAAATATTACTTCTGAGAAGTTAACTGAGAGTAAGCAAGTTTCCGAGACAACAACTTCAGTATCTACTAATGTTTATGGATGGTATGGTTGGCCTTATAACTGGAGATATCATTATGGACGTTGGGGTTATTGCTATTGGGATCCCCTTGCTCAATCATTCTTTGTTGAGGAAGAAGATGGTGTATTCATAACTAAGGTTGACCTATACTTCAGAACAAAGGATCCAAATAATCTACCTGTTACAATTCAAATGCGTCCAATGTCTATGGGCGTACCAAAAACTGATGTTTATCCATTCAGTGAGATTGTAGTAGAACCAAAAGATATTAAGGTATCTGAAGATGCATCAGTAGCAACAACTGTACACTTCCCATCACCAGTATATCTAAAAGGCGGTGAAGAGCACGCTCTAATCCTACTGTCCGAATCAAATGAATACACTGTTTGGATTTCTAGACTTGGTGAAACTGATGTTTCAACATTATCTCAACCAGAATCCCAAAGAATTGTTGTAACTCAGCAGGTTCTTCTTGGATCACTGTTTAAGTCTCAGAATGGATCAACATGGGATCCATCTCAATATGAAGATCTTAAATTTACCCTATACAAGGCTAAATTCAGCACAAGTCCTGGAGATATAAATTTCTATAATCCAGATTTAAATGTTGGAAATAAGCAGATTGCTAATCTTGTACCAAATTCACTAAACTTTACTTCAAGAAAGATTAGAGTTGGTCTTGGAACTACTGTTCAAGATCCTGGATTAGAATTAGGTAACACTATTATTCAAATGGGTTCCAATGCCTCTGGTAATTATGTTGGATATGCAGGATCTGCATTTGGTAATATGAATATTATTAATGCAGGTATTGGTTACTCAAATGGATATTATGCAAACGTACCTCTTGTTAATCTAACTGGAACAGGAAAAAATGCTACTGCAAATATTACAATATCAAATGGATCTATTGTTGCTTTAGGTGCAACAATATCTCAAGGTGGATCTGGTTATAAAATTGGCGATATTGTTACGGTTTCTAGTTTGGGTGGTACTCCTTTAGGAAGAAATATCAGACTCTCAATATCCGATGTTAAGGGTATAAATCAACTTATCTTAGATCAAGTTCAAGGTGATTTTTCAACTGGTGTAGGTAAAACAGTACAATATATTAGTTCTGCAGTTGGTGTTGGAAGTACAAATATTAATGCATCTATAGGTGGAAATGTTATTATCAATTTTATTGATGTAGAATCTGAAGAATCTGACGGTTTACATGTTAAAGTAAACCATAAAAACCATGGAATGCACGCAAAAAATAATAGAGTTGAAATAAAGGATGCATATTCTGATATTAGACCATCAACTCTAGCAACAGTTTATTTAAGTGATTCTACAGACTCTATCAATCTAACTGATATGATTATTGATGGTGATGGTATCACAGGAACTAGTGCTTTTGCTAATTTTGAAAATCTACCAGTTTCTGCAACAAATCCTGGTTATATTATTATTGATAGGGAGATAATTTCTTATGAAGGTATTGATGGTACAACATTAACTGGAATTACTAGAGGAATAGATCAAACAAAATCATTCACTCATCCACCTGGATCTCTAGTATTTAAGTATGAAGTTAATGGAATCTCCTTAAGAAGAATTAATAAAATACACGATTTACAGGATGTTGATATTGCTAAGTCAATTAACTTAGATTCTTACTTTATTAAAATTGATACAAGTGCTGCTGGAAAAACAGAACCACTACCATACGGCCAAGTTGATAGAAGTGTTGGAACTACAACTCCAAAACTTTATTCCGCTGGAACAAAATCAGCAGGTGGAGCAAATATCTATGCAACACAAAATATTGCATATGAAATTGTAAAACCAATTATCCAGACAATGGATCTAACTGGTACAAATCTAACTGGAAAAATTAGAACAGTAAGTGGAACTAGTGCTGATGGTAATGAAGAATCTTATGTAGATCAGGGTTATGAACCTATCAGTATTGATGAAAATACTTACTTGAAGTCTCCAAGAATAATTGCATCTAAAATTAATGAGCAAAATAATCTAACACAGATGCCTGGTAACAAATCATTTACAATGAATCTTAAGTTATCAACATCTAATGAGAATCTATCTCCAGTTATTGACCTCGATAGAGTTGGTATGATATTTACCAGCAATAGGGTTGATAGTATCGTTGATGATTTTGCTACTGATGTTAGAGTTTCGACAATACGAGAGGATCCCTCATCATTTGTTTATGCAACTAATCCAATTACTCTTGGTGTTCCTGCTACTGCAATTAAAATAATCGTAGGTGCTCACGTAAATAAATATAATGAATTGAGAGCACTTTATGCTGTAATGAAGGATCCTTCCGAGGAACCAATTTATTATCCATTCCCAGGATATAACAATATCTATGAATCTGGTCAGGTTATTGATATTTCGAAGAGTGATGGTAGATCTGATTTTGAAATTGAAAAGACTGATGGTAATGGATTCATAAGTACAGAATTGGTTTATAGAGATTATGAATTTACAATTGATAATTTACCAGACTTCAAGCATTTTAGTATTAAATTTGTAGGAACTTCTGAAAATCAGGCATATCCACCAAGACTTAGAAGTTTAAGAGTAATTGCTTTAGCATAATAAAACTATGAATATTCCAAATAAAAAAGAGGGGGATTTTGGTCCCCCCATTGCAAATAAAAAAATTGCAATGGGTGATTTGAACAAAATGCCCCAAAAAAGTCCATTTTCTGTTGTCGAAGGAAATCCTTCTCTTATTAGAGATGAAAGAACAAAAGCAGTATTAAATATGAATCTAAATGATTATAAAAGTTATCAAGATTCTAAAAAAATCAAAGAGAAAGAAAATAGCAGAATTAGATCATTAGAAAATGATGTTAATTCTGTTAAAAATGATTTGAGTGAAATAAAATCTCTATTAAGGAGTTTGGTAAATGGAAATGAATCCTAATAGTATAACTTTAGAAAATTATGGAAAAATGTTTGAGTTTGAAAAATTTTCTAGAGACATAGATAATATAGATGATATTGAAACTCTGAAAAATATTGCTAAATGTTATATGAAATTATATTATAAACAACAAGAAGTTATTTCAGAACTATAATGGCTAAACCATCTACAAGACAAGAACTAGTCGATTATTGCTTGAGAAAACTTGGCGCTCCTGTTTTGGAAGTTAACGTAGCCGAAGAGCAAATAGATGATCTTGTAGATGATGCTTTACAATTATTTCAAGAAAGACATTTCGATGGCGTATATCAAACTTTTTTAAAGTATGAAGTAACTCAACAAGATATTGATAGGGGTAGAGGAAAAGTAGGAATTGATACTACTTCAGCAACTTCTTCTATTGTAGGAACAGCAACCACATTCTCATTTAAAGAAAACAGTAATTATATTCAAATACCCCCACACGTAATTGGTGTAAACAAGATTATGCAATTCGAAGGGTCTAATTCGATATCAAGTGGAATGTTTAGTATCAAATACCAATTATTTTTAAATGATGTTTATTATTGGGGATCCATGGAATTATTAACTTATTCCATGACTAAAAGATATTTGGAAGATATTGATTGGTTATTAAGTACCCAAAAACAAATAAGATTTAACAAGAGGCAAGATAGACTTTACTTAGATATAGATTGGTCAAGTCTTACTCCAGGTCAATATTTAATAATTGACTGTTATAGGATGTTAGACCCAATGGATTATGATAGAGTTTGGAATGACTCATTCCTAAAACCATACCTAACTGCTTTGATCAAAAGGCAGTGGGGTCAAAATTTAATTAAATTTCAGGGAGTTAAACTTCCTGGTGGTGTAGAATTAAATGGAAGACAATTATATGATGATGGTCAAAGAGAACTTGATGCAATAATTGAAAAAATGTCTTCTACTTATGAGCTTCCACCATTAGATATGATAGGTTAATCATATGTTAAATCCTTTTTTTCTACAGGGTTCTAAAGGTGAGCAGAACTTAATACAAGATTTAGTAAATGAACATATAAAAATATATGGTATTGAAGTATACTATCTTCCTAGACAATATGTTACACAAAGAACCGTAATTAAAGAAGTAATAGAATCGGAATTTAGTGCCGCATATCCTATAGAAATGTATATTGATACTTATCAAGGATTTGGTGGGCAAGGAACTGTATTATCAAAATTTGGTGTACAAGAAATAGATGATTTAACTTTAATAGTTTCTAAGGAAAGATTTGAAAATTATATTACCCCATTGATACAAAGGTTACCTAATTCAAAATTAGCGACTAGGCCAAAGGAAGGGGATATAATTTATTTTCCACTTAATGATAAATTATTTGAAATAAAATACGTAGAGCATGAAAAACCATTCTATCAACTACAAAAAAATTACGTATATGAACTAACTTGTGAACCATTTAGATTTGAAGATGAGGTATTTAATACTGGTATAGAAGATATTGATGATAGTAACAAGGATACTTCTTTAACTCAGACCTTAAAAATGGTTGGTGTTGGTTCAACTGCTAGTGCAATAACATCTACTGTTAATGGTGGTGTTAGATTTGTTACGGTCACAAATAGAGGTTCTGGATATAAATCTTCTCCAAATGTAGCATTTTCTACTGCTCCATCTGGAGGAGTTAGAGCATCTGGAATAGCAACAATGATTGGAGGAATAGTTGATTTTTGCGAAACAGATGAGGAATTACTTAGAGTCCAAGGTGTATTAATAACGAATCCAGGAGCAGGATATACAATTGCCCCAAAAATTGCATTTTCTGGAGGTGGAGGTGCTGGAGCAGAAGCTTATGCAACTTTGGGAAATGGAATAGTTGGAATTATAACAGTAACTTCTGGTGGATCTGGATATACAACACCGCCCAATGTATCATTTGTTGGGGGAGCAACATCAGAAGCAAGAGCAGTTGCCCAAATATCAAATGGTTCTGTGACTTCAATAAGATTACTAGATAGTGGTTTAAATTATTTCTCAAATCCAACTATAGTTATAGGAAGTCCTGTTATTACAGGAATTGGAACTTATATTCCAAATGAACCTATCATAGGAAGTGCAAGTAGTACATCTGCATATGTAAAATCTTGGAATGCAGTTACTAGAATATTAGAAATATCAAACTCCAGTGGAAGTTTTGTTAAAGGTGAAACTTTAATAGGTCAAAAGTCTGGAGCTAGATATGTACTTGAGATAATAAATACTGATAATATATCAGATCCTCAAGATAAAATAAATCTTAGAGATGGATATTCTCAAAATCTAGAAATAGAAGTTGAGGCAGATAAAATTCTAGATTTTGATGAAAGAAATCCTTTTGGAAATCCATAATTTGTTAAATACAATATATTAAATAAAATTAAAATGTTTGAGTATTTTTATCACGAGATTCTTAGGAAAACTGTAATTGGTTTTGGAACACTTTTTAATGAGATATACATTAAGAAGAAAAATGATAGTGGAAAAATAGTTTCCTCATTAAAAGTTCCTCTTGCGTATGGTCCTACCCAGAAGTTTTTGGCTAGAATTGAGCAGCAACCAGATCTGAACAAATCTGGTTTGGTTACTTTACCAAGAATGTCCTTTGAATTTGTTGGATTGAATTATGATTCAACAAGAAAGTTAACGACTACTCAAACTTTTCTCATATCATCAAAAACAGATTCTCAAGATATTAAAAAGGCATATATGCCTGTTCCATATAATATGGATTTTGAATTGAGCATCATGTGTAAATTAAATGATGATATGCTTCAAATAATAGAGCAAATATTACCATATTTTCAACCAAACTATAACTTAACTATTGATTTAGTTGATACTATAGGTGAAAAAAGAGATATACCCATAACTTTAGAGGGTATAACAATGCAGGATGATTATGAAGGTGATTATTCTACAAGAAGAGCACTTATATACACTTTAAGATTTACTGCTAAGACATATCTGTTTGGCCCCATTCAATCTGGTGCATCTTCAGATATTATCAAAAAAGTATCTATTGGATTTGTTGCTGGAGATTCCAGCAAGTCTCCATCTAGAGATTTGACTTATACTGCAGAACCAGTTGCTACCAAGAGTTACACAAATAATATTGTAACAACTATTTCTAAAGATATTGATATTGATGATGTAAGAATAACTGTAGCAAATGTATCAACTATTCCAAAAAATTCATATATTACCATTAATGATGAAACTTTATTTGTAAGTGACAAAGATGGAAATGATCTTTTAGTTAAGAGAGGTTCATATAATACAATTATATCAACTCATGTTTCTGGAACTGATGTTAAATTAATAACAAGTCAAGATAACGAACAGATAAAACTGGGAGATGATTTTGGTTTTAGTGGAGGATTTTAAATATCATGACTAAAAAGTATGAAAAATTGGATGATATTTTTAATACTAATTCCGAAGTTTCTGAATTAGTTGAAGTCAAAGAATCTTCCGTAGAAATAATTCCATCGGATCAAAATGAAAATAAATCATCAATAAAAGATGATATAGTAAAAGATTATGAATATACTAGAGGAAATTTATATTCTATTATAGAAAAAGGACAAGAAGCTATAAATGGTATTTTAGAGTTAGCACAAGAAAGTGATATGCCCAGAGCTTACGAGGTTGCTGGACAATTGATAAAAAATGTTGCAGATGCTACTGATAAGTTAATGGATCTTCAGAAAAAACTTAAGGATATTGATGATAATAAACAAAGTAAAGGGCCAACAAATGTTACAAATGCACTTTTTGTAGGTTCTACTGCAGAATTATCTAAACTACTAAAATCTACAAAATTAGAATCAAAAGATTAATAGATTCTAGTTCTAAATAATATTATTATCTCCAACATTTTCTGTAAAATATGAGTATAAATTTCAGAGGATCTGATGGGATAGATTTGGGCGATAAATTTATATCGAAAGATTATTTAATTTCAGTTTATCCCAATATTTCTAATCAATTAATCACTCCAGAACTTTGGGTATGGGGTAATAATTCTTCTGGACAACTAGGAGAGAATACAACAATCAATAGATCCACTCCGGTCACAACATTATCTGGCGGAGCAAACTGGAAACAGGTTAGTTGTGGAGCTAATCACGTTTCAGCAATCAAAACTGATGGAACCTTATGGACTTGGGGTTATAATATTGGTGGACAACTAGGAGACAATACAACAACCCAAAGATTCACTCCAGTCACCACATTCGCAGGAGGAACTAACTGGAAACAAGTAAGTGCAGGTTTTCTACATACATTAGCAATCAAAACTGATGGAACCTTATGGACTTGGGGGAGTAATGCTTATGGACAACTAGGAGACAATACATCAACCAATAGATCCATTCCAGTCACTATATTCGCAGGAGGAACCAACTGGAAACAAGTTGCTTGTGGTCAAATTCATACAGCAGCAATCAAAACTGATGGAACTTTATGGTCTTGGGGTCGTAATCTTAGTGGGCAAGTAGGAGACAATACAACAACCCAAAGATTCACTCCAGTCACCACATTCGCAGGAGGAACTAACTGGAAACAAGTTTTTGCTGGAGTAAATGATACAGTAGCAATCAAAACTGATGGAACCTTATGGACTTGGGGTCGTAATAGTAGTGGACAACTAGGAGACAATGCAGCAACTGATAGATCCACTCCAGTAACAACATTCGCAGGAGGAACTAACTGGAAACAAGTTGCTTGTGGACAAGAACATACAGCAGCAATTAAAACCGATGGAACCTTATGGACTTGGGGTTATAATATTGGTGGACAACTAGGAGACAATACAACAACTGATAGATCCACTCCAGTCACCACATTCGCAGGAGGAACTAACTGGAAACAAGTAAGTGCAGGAAGTCTACATACATTAGCAATCAAAACTGATGGAACCTTATGGACTTGGGGTCGTAATCATATTGGACAACTAGGAGACAATACACAAACCAATAGATCCATTCCAGTCACTACATTCGCAGGAGGAACCAACTGGAAACAACTTGCTTGTGGAGCTTCTCATACAGTAGCAATAAAATCCTCAGACATTTTGTAGGTATCTAAATACCTACAAAATAAATTATTCAATATGAACCCACTTGAACTGGTTGCAAAGACACTATATTCATTTAAAGAACAACAATTAACTTTTGAACTTCTTGATGCTTTTGGAAAACAATCCCAAGTATTTTCGCAATATGATGATGTAGCAAAGATATTTTTTGAACTTAAAAACTTCTCCAAAGCAATTGAATATGGAGAAAAGTCTCTTAAACTAGCACAAACAAAAGAGGAAAAATATACCACCTCTATGAATTTGATTAATGCTTATAATCAGTCAAATCATCCAGAGAAATCCATAACTCAAATTGAAAAACTGAAAAAACAAAATCCTCAAGATCCTGAACTTCTTTTGGAAGAAACTTTTGCATATTCTGCACTGAATCAAAAAGAAAAGTCTGAAAAACTTTTATTCAATCTTATTCAAAAGAATCTACCAGAAGAGATTGAAAGAAAAGCATATCATAATCTATCAGGACACTATTTCCGTAAGGATGATATTCATACAGGACTTCAACACTTTCTCAAAGCAGGAGAAGTAGAAGCATACAAGAATCAAAAGCATCCTGATTTTGAGAAGTGGGATGGAACTATCACTCCAGGAAGAACGATTATTATCGATAATCAGTGTGGTGCTGGTGATGAGGTGATTCATATCAGGTTTATGAAACATCTTAAAGATTTGGGAATGAAACCAATTTGGAGTTCTACACGAAAAGAACTTGTGGAACTCTTTAAATACAATGGTTATGATGCCGTTTGTATTTGGGATAAACCAGAGTTTCCAAAAGATGCTTGCTGGGTATATGGTCTTGCACTTCCTTATTATCTTAATCTAGAACTGAAAGATATTGGAAGAGAATCTTATCTTCAAACACTTCCTGATTATGATAAAAAATGGGAATGGATGAAAGAAGATACTGAATATAAGGTTGGAATGTTTTGGGCTTCCAGTTCTGGATTTGAGCAAAATTCTTTCCGATCAGTAGAACTAAAAGATTATATGAGTGTTCTGGGAAATAAAGGATACTCATTATATTCACTTCAAACTCATAGTGATAATAAAGATGCGAATGATTATCCAGAAATCAAACAATCACTATCAGTTCCTAATAGAGAGTTTGCTGATACATTTTCCATCATCCAGAACTTAGATTTAGTTGTAACTTCTTGCAGTTTTGTTGCTCATGTTGCAGCATCACTGGGAAAAGAAGTCTGTGTCTTTGTACCCATTATGGAATATTATGTTTGGACATCATCCACAGGAAAATGTATGTGGTATGGAGATAATGTTCATCTATTCCGCCAAAAGAAACCAAGAACTTGGGATGAACCAACTAAAGAATTTTGGGAGTTTATGAATGATAGAAGAGTATAATTTATCTTTTCTCAATCTCAATTCTATAAAGAAAAAACTTTTACAAATAGAAACTGCTTCTCATGGATTAGTAACAAGAGGCACTTCTACTTATAATCATGGAATGCCTGTTTTGATGTATCCAGAACTGATAGGATTAAAAACTATTATCAATGAATATATTATAATCTATTGTGAGAAATATAATATTCCACCACTCAAGTTTATTAATAGTTGGTTTAATATTTCACAACCAGGAAATAAACTTAAAGCACATAGACATGAAGAAAGTATTATAAGTGGGGCATTTTATATTTCTGGAAGAACTCCACTCATTTTCCCAGAAACCTCAATTCAACCTTATCCTGGATTATTAGTTATTTTCTCAAGCGATTTAGTTCATTATACAGAGGAAGAAACAGAAGAAAGAATTATTATTAGTTTTAATACCGATTATTCATGAAATTTCATACATTTTATACAAACAATCTTCCAGAACAACTTATAGAAAATCATAAAAAAGTCTGTGATCATGTAGGTATTGATGTTACCTATCATCATCAAGATTTTACTGATTATGATGATGTTTATACGTCTCATGGGAAATTTATGACTTCTGTTATGGAGAAGGAAGAAGTTGCTTGTTTTTTAGATATTGATTGTCTTCCCCACAATAAAGAATTGATAGAAAGAGCATATGACTGGGCGGTAAAAAATAAATCTTTTGTTGGTAATGCACAAAATATTTCTCATACACAAATGAGAAATCATATCTATGCTGCTGCTTCTTGTTTAATTGTAACTAAAGATGCTTGGAATACTTTAGGTAATTCAGACTTTGCTTGGTTTATGCAAAATGGAGTTCAAATAGATACTGCACAACTTCTTACCTTAAGAGCAGACCAAATTGGAATGCCTTATCAATTAATGTATCCAATTGGTTATGATGGTCCTGAAGAATATAAACTCTCTGGATATGGAATATACGGAACAGGAACTTTATATCCAGCAACTTATCACTGGTTTAGGATTAGTAAGTTTAAGGATTCTATTCCAGATCTCTGGACAACCAGAGTAAATAATATATTAAATAATCAAAAAATTATTTCACATCATTCTTCTTGTTTTTATGAATTATAAGTTTTTATTTTTAGTTGGATCTGCAGTTAATCATTTCAAAGAAGATGATTTAAGTGCTTTTAATGCAGAAGAGAGATATCAACAAACATTAGATACAATAAAATCTATTAAAGATAGAGTTCCAGATGCATATATCTTGATCTATGAGGCCTCGGAAAAACCTATCAAAGAAGAATATAAAAATAAATTCATAGAACAATCTGATTTATTTTTAGAATTCTATGATGATCCTTATATCAAAGCTTTATACGAAAATCTACATAGAGATCCTAATAAATTTACATTTGTAAAGTCTATGCTTGAGTGTAGATGCTTAGAATTAGTTTTAGATTACATGCAAGAAAATAATACATTTAGTGATGTTAATAGAGTATTTAAATTAAGTGGTAGATATAAATTAAATGAATATTTTGATATTAATGACTATAAAACAAAATTTTTAACAAACAAATATGTAATGAAGTATTATGATTATGAAGAAAGATTTGAAGATATTGAAAATATTTACTCACTTCTTTATGGATGTAAAGGAAGTATTGTAACTGGTCTGTGGTCTTTTGATAGATTCTTGTTTAATGATATTTTTAATGTTCTTCAAAAAAGTTTTATGTATATGGAAAGAGCAATTCAATTAACTGCTGGAATTGATATAGAACATTCTTTCTATCATTTTATCGATAGAGATAAAATTTTAAATGTTCCAGTTCTTGGATTTGATTTAATTAAAGGTATGGATGGAGATAGGTTCTCATTATGAAAATAGCAATTTTTTATCATACTTTCCAATCTGGAATGAGTGCGTTTGTCTACCAGCAACAAATTCATAGACTATATTGTTCTGGATTAGTTGACGCTGCCGATCATATCCATATTGGTGTTAATGGTGATAAAGAATTATTCAATGTACCAGAAAAAGCAAGGGTTTTTTACAATACAAATTGGAAAGAAGAAACAGAAACACTTATAGCATTAAAAAACTTTGCATACGAAAATCCAGAACATAAGATTTTATATTTTCATATGAAGGGTACTAGTAAAGAAACTCTCGTTGCAAATTCTTGGAGATTGATGATGGAATACTTTGTGATTGATCGCTGGAAAGAATGTATTGAATATTTAAATGATTATGACTGTGTAGGACAGACCTACAAACCTCTAGGACCAACCTTATGGGGTGATGGGACTATGACGAGTAATGAAGGTCTTGGGTGCTACTGTGGGAACTTCTGGTGGGCAAATGCTTCATATATACAAACATTAGACCACAACTATTTGAATACCGATTATCGTTTTGATAGAGAATTTTGGATTGGAACCAATAAGAATGTGAAGGCAAAATCATTTATGGAATATACTGATGATGATTATATTGCCGATAATCATCCCATTCCATTAAAGAAAGGTATGAGTGATTATGAACCTTATACTCATTACTTTAGTGAGGTGGAATACTTATGAGGGAATGTGGAGAATGTACTGCTTGCTGTACTTGGTTACAAGGTTCTGCTTATGGATATGAGTTTGGTGGTGGAAAGTCCTGTAAGTTCTTATGCGAATCTGGATGCAGTATTCATAAGGTAAGACCCAAAGTATGTGAAGGATATTTCTGTGCATGGGCTCAAGAACTTATATCTGAAGAAATGAGACCTGATAAATGTGGAGTTCTCGTCTCTGTAGAAAATAATGAGAACGGACAATATCTCAAATTGGTTTCAACTCAAGATGAAATAAATAAGGATATATTAAAATATTTTAAAAATTGGAGTAGTATAATGAATACTCCTGTGATTTATTCAAATAATAATTCCTGGGAAATACTCTAATGCCTACTTTTTACAATTATACAGAGAACGGAGTAGTATATTCTCTAGATGATGTTTTAGTATCTTCCGATTTGTTTAGAGAAGGGAGTTTATGGGCAGCAGGAAGGAATGCACATGCTCAACTTGGATTTGGGTCTACTTCTGAATTTAGAAGCGTTCCTGATTTTGTACCAGCAGGATCTAGTTGGAAAGAAGTTTCTCCAGGACTTTTAAGTTCAGCTGCAATAAAAACAGATGGAACTTTATGGGTTTGGGGAAATAATTCTTTTGGTCAACTTGGATTAAATCTTGGAGCTGGTAACCTATTGCAAATATCACAGGTTGGTACAGAAAGAACCTGGAGAACAGTTTCTTCTGGGAGAGGTCATGTAGCGGCAATTAAAACTGATGGATCTTTATGGACTTGGGGGCAGAATGATGCTGGTCAACTTGGCGATAACACCATAATTCAAAGATCTACTCCTGTTACTACTTTTACTGGAGGAAATAACTGGAAAAGTGTATCTGCAGGGTTCAAGCACACAATTGCTACCAAAACTGATGGAACGTTGTGGGCTTGGGGACTGAACACTTATGGGGCATTAGGAAATAATATAAACGCAATTGATGCATCAACACCAGTAACAACATTTGCAGGGGGAAATAATTGGGTACAAGTTACCGCAGGATCATACGGAAGTGCTGCAATTAAAACTGATGGATCTTTATGGACTTGGGGTGTTAGTTATGCTTGTGGTATAGGAACATTTGGTGCTGGATCTGGAGATCGTTCTACACCAGTTACAACAACTGCTGGGGGAAACAATTGGAAGCAAGTTTCCATGGGTTATTTACATGCCTCAGCAATTAAAACTGATGGAACACTGTGGACATGGGGATATAATGGTAATGGCCAATTAGGTCTGAATCAAGTAGGAGGAGTTGCTGTAGATCCTCTAAGGGTAGGAACCAATTCAAATTGGAAACAAGTTGCTTGTGGTGTTGATCATGTTGCAGCAATTAAAACTGATGGAACTTTGTGGGTTTGGGGAGGAAATCAACTAGGTCAGTTAGGAGTAAGAGATGTTAATGTGAATGTTTTAACACCGGTTACAACATTTGCTGGTAAAAATAACTGGAAGAGAGTCAGTGCTGGACACTCAAATCAACAAATTATGTCTATAACTTATGAGGATAACTATCCGTAAATAATTACTATTAATTATGAAAACATTATTTTTTCTTTCAGGTCTTCCAAGATCTGGATCTACTTTACTTGGATCAATTCTCTCTCAGCATCCAAAATTACAAACAACTCCAACATCTCCACTTTCAGATTTACTCTGTTTTATTGATGATGGATTTTCTAAAATAGATTTACAATATACTTACGATAAAAAAAATATAGTTTATAACACTTATAATTCAATTCTTGAAAATTTTTATAATCATATAGAAAAACCCTGTGTTATTGATAAACACAGAGCTTGGTGTAAGAATATTTCTTCTATTGAAAAATTTCTTAAACAAAAACCAAAAATTATTGCAACAAATAGAAGAGTTAGTGAAGTTTTAGCATCTTATATTTTACTAATAGAAAAAAATAATGAGCAGGATAATTTTGTAGACGCTCATTTGAGAATGGAAGGAAAAATGATCACGACTGATAATCGTTTAGAATGCTTATGGAGAAATTATGTTTCGGATCCATATGAAAGTTTAGTTTATGGATTAACAAATTATAGAGATAATATTCATCTTGTTGACTATAACGATTTAACAAAAAATCCAGAAAAAGAACTTTTAAAAATTTATGAATTTTTAGAAGTAGAATCTTATTCTCATGATTTTTCTAATATATTCAACACTTGTTCTGAAGATAAGGATTATGCATGGGGAATAAATAATCTGCATCAGATTCGTCCAAAACTTCAAAGAACTTCTCCTCCAGCAGAAGAAGTAATTGGTATAGAAAATGTAAAACTTTATGATAAATTTAATATATGATTGAAGTATTTTTAAGACATTGTTATACATCCAAAGTCAATTTATCTGGAGCAAATCGTCCAGATTGGTGGGATAAAGAAAAAGTATTTAATAATTTTAAGAAAACATTAAATCAAAAGACTACAAATTATACGATAATCTTTGATGAGTGTTATGGGAAGCAGAAGGACACTTTTCTCAAAGATGAGAGTTCAATTACAATCAACTGTGGTAAAGAAAGTCTTAGTTTTTGTAAGACTTTAGACTATATTCTTTCTCAAGATTTTGATGATGAAACTATCATTTATTTCTTAGAAGATGATTATGTACATCGTTCCGAATGGGATAAGGTTTTAATTGATGGGTTTAGTCTTCCAGTTCATTATGTGACCTTGTACGACCACGGAGACAAGTATCAGGAGATGTATAAAGACTTCATGACTAAAGTTCTTAGGACAAAATATTCACATTGGATGCCCACACCATCAACTACTAATACTTTTGCCGTAAAGTTCAAAACATTAAAAGAAGATCAAGAAGTTCATAGACATTTTTCTACTGGTTTCGAGCCTTCAGCGGACCATGGAAAATTTTTAGAACTACATAGGAGAGGACGCAATTTAATCTCAAGCATTCCTGGTTATTCTACACATTGCCACAAAGATTTTTTATCACCTTGTATTGATTGGAGTACATACTTATGAAAGTAACATTATATTCTATTTGTAAAAACGAAGAAAAGAATGTAGAAAAATTTCTTCAAAATGCAAAAAAGTTTGATGATGTAGTCGTAGTCGATACTGGAAGTACTGATAGAACAATTGAACTATTAAAAGAATCTAATATTAAAGTTTACGAGCATCCACAAACAAAGGAAGAGTTTGATTTCTCTGTAGCAAGAAATCAGGCACTTTCTTATGTGGAAACTGATTGGGCTTTCGCACTGGATTTTAATGAAGATGTTGATGAATTTCATCCAGAAGGATTTAGTGTAATTGCGGAAGAATTTACTACTTTTAATCATTTGAGATTTGATGATAATGGAAAAAATGAACCAGTCCAATCGAATGAAGTTCATCCTCGTTTTCATAGAACCAATAATTACACTTGGGTCAATGCTGTACACGAAGTTCCAAACTTTGTTTCTACAGAAAAATATCCAAATCAAGTAAGTGTAGATACGACTATCAAAATTACTAAAAAACTCAATAAAACGGTTGATAAAGAACTTTTTTATTTTTCTATTTGTGAGAGAGAATATAAAAAAGATCCAAACAATTGGTACTATATTTGGTTTATTTTTAATCACTATTTTAGTGTACAAAATTTAGAAAAATCATTGGAATATGGCCAAGAATTTTTGAACGTATCAAAACCATATTTTAATAGTTTTAGAATACCAACTTTCATTCGATGCAGTCAGATCTTGTTCTCTCTTGGAGATTTTCAAAGTGGAATGAACTATGCATTTCATGCATTAAGCGAATCTATGAATATGGGAGGTTCTCATTTATCACAAGCATTTGGATATATGTTTGAACTTTCGCAAAAAGTAAATAATCCAAACCTTACAATTTTCACAACTGGATTTAATCCAAATATGCTTTCTTCTCCAGAAAGAAGTGCTGCTATTGATAAATTATTCTTAACTAACTTGGAAGATATTCCTTCATGTTGGAAAGGTCATAGAAATTTTGCAGAGTGGTTAGTTTCTTATATCAAACCAGAAGTTACTGTTGACCTTGGAGTTGATTGGGGATTCTCTACATTCTGTTTTGCAATGCCTCGTATTGGGCATGTTTATGGTATTGATACATTTGAAGGAGATAAATTCACAGGTGGTAATCATGGATCTTATGAGTATGTTTTAAGTAAAAGAGAAAAACTTTTCATGCAAGATAACGTGACTTTTATCAAAGGTTTATTTGATGACGTTGCTAAAGATTGGGATAAAAAAATTGATATACTTCATATCGATGGAGATCATGCTTATGAATCAGTAAAAAATGATTATGAGAAATGGGTTCCATTTTTAAAAGAAAATGGAGTAATACTTTTCCATGATACTTGTGTTGAAGAACTAAATGGTAATCAATATGGAGTTAAAAGATTTTTTGAAGAACTAGATTTACCAAAAGTAACTTTTACTCACACTTTTGGACTTGGAGTTGCTTCTAAAAATAAAGAATTGATTGACCTAATCAAAAATAATTTCAATTTAGATAATCCACTATGAATTCATGCCCATTAATTCCAATATCAATTGGTGAACTATTAGATAAGATATCAATTCTTTCTATTAAGTATCAACATACCAAAAATGAAAATGTAATGAAGGAATTAAATGATCTTATAAAAATTGCAAAAAAAGAAAACGTTTATATTGAAAAATATGTAACTGAGTTGTTGCAAATTAATAGAACACTATGGGCGATAGAAGATAGAATAAGACTTCTTGAAGATCAGAATAGTTTTGGGGATGAATTTATTTCTTTAGCTAGAAGTGTATATAAAAATAATGATAGAAGATCTGAGATAAAGAGAAAAATAAATGAAGAAACAGAGTCAGAGTACTCTGAGATAAAGTTTTATAATAAATAAAAAAAAGTATAGCCAAGAAATGAAAAGATTATCTGAAGACCACAAAGAAATTGCTAGTGGTAAAAGGAAGGATGATGAAGGATATATGGCTCATAATGAGATGGATACAATTGAAAAATCTGTAAAAAGATTAAAAAAAGTAATAAAAAGTGGAGATACCCAACTACCTGCATGGGTACAATCGAAAATTACTAAAGCAGCAGACTATATTGATACTGCGGCCGACTATTTGGATAGCGATGAAGAAATTGATGAGGCATGTTGGAAAGGATACAAACAGATTGGAATGAAGAAAAAAGGTAAAAAAACTGTTCCTAACTGTGTACCTGAAGGAAAAGATATTAGTTTTGCTGTTAAAAAATCTTCTGGTGCAGGAGCACTAACACCAGATGCAGCTAAGCAATTGGGACCAAAGGCAATAGAACTTCAAAAGAAAAAAGCAGCAGCAGTTAGTTTGCCTACTGTTAAAAAAGAGGAACTATCTTTAGTTGAAAAGATTCTACAAGAAGAAGGTTGTGAATGCAATAAATCTAAGAAAGAAAAAAGATGTCCAGTTCATGGTTATAAAGATTGTTCTGTAAAAGAAGAAAAGGATCCAAAAGGTCCTGTACAAGCATATAAGTCACCAAAAGAAATTGCTAAAAAGCATGGAGTATCTCTAGAAGCAATTAAAAAGCAATTAGAGATGGGTATTAAAGTTGAAGGTGAGCACACTTCAGATAAAACTGCAGCAAGAATAACCGCATTACAACATTTGGACGAAGTTCCTGATTATTACACTAAGTTAAAAAAAGTAGAATCTAAAAAAACTAAGTCAGAAAGTTTAGAAATTGAAGATATGTTTGGTAATAAGTTTGTAGAATTTATTGATCTAATTAAACCAGAAGATATCAAAAAAACAATGGTATCTGAGGCAACAACAAGAATGAAAGCGCAAAATGGTAATGTAATTCTAGCAACTGTGCTTTGGAGAGGAAAATATTATTCAATGAATATGTTTTTCCCACAAACTAAATTACCTTCCAGAAAAGAAGTCACTGATGAATTACAAAAAGTATATCCAGGTTGCAGCTTAGTTCATCATTCAATTTCTCAAATTCAACCTGGACAGGCTCTCATTCAAGCAGTTGGTCCTCAGGGAGGAAGCAGTGCTAACCCAAAACCAAGTAAAGGTTATATAAGACCAATGGGAGAAGAGTTTGAAATTGAAGAAGGTATGACGATAAAAGACTTCAAAAAGCAAAGAAGTCGTCAGAAGCAGAAGGAAAAGAGAGCAGCAGATAAGATTGCTCCTAATCGTAGAGCGGGTATTCACGCAGATAAAGCATCTCCTGAAAGAGCAGCAAGACATCGTGCTAATGTAGATCCTGATTTTGAGGGTAATGATGAAAGAAACTATCCTGGTGGTAAACTTAAGAATCCTAAGAAGATTCGCAAAGCAAAAGCACTTGGAGAATTAGGAGAATCTGCCGCATGGACTCGTGAATCGGGAAAAAATAAAGAGGGCGGTCTAAATGAAAAAGGACGCAAATCTTATGAGCGTGAGAATCCTGGAAGCGACCTTAAGGCACCTTCAAAGAAGGTTGGAAATCCCCGCAGGGCGTCATTTTGCGCCAGAATGAAGGGAATGAAATCAAAACTAACAAGTGCAAAAACTGCTAACGATCCCGATAGCAGAATCAATAAGTCACTTAGAGCTTGGAATTGCTGATACTATAAAAAAACATAAAAAAAATTAAATCATGGCTGATCATTATCTTGGTAATCCCTTATTAAAGAAGGCGAATACGGTTGTAGAATTTACTGAAGAGCAAGTTTTAGAATTTGCTAAATGTCAGGACGATCCAATATACTTTGCAAAAAATTATATTCAGATCGTTACCTTGGATTATGGTCTACAACCGTTTAAACCATATAAATTCCAAGAGTTGATGATCGATAGATTTCATAATCATCGTTTCAATATTTGCAAGTTACCTAGACAGTCTGGTAAGTCAACTATTGTTGTATCATATCTCCTTCACTATGCAATTTTTAATGATAATGTAAATATTGCTATTCTTGCTAACAAGGCATCTACTGCAAAAGATTTATTAGATCGTTTACAAACTGCATACGAAAATTTACCCAAGTGGTTACAACAGGGTGTAATGACTTGGAACAAAGCATCTCTGGAGTTAGAAAATGGGTCAAAAATTATTGCTGCTTCTACTAGCGCCTCTGCGGTACGCGGTGGCTCTTATAATATTATATTCCTGGACGAATTTGCGTTTATTCCTAACCACATTGCTGATCAGTTTTTCAGTTCTGTTTATCCTACTATTTCATCTGGTAAAAACACTAAGGTAATTATTGTTTCAACCCCTCATGGGATGAATCATTTTTATAAAATATGGCATGATGCTGAAAGAAGTAAGAATGAATATATTCCCACCGATGTTCATTGGAGTGAAGTTCCTGGTAGGGATGCTAAGTGGAAAGAGCAGACTATAGCTAATACTTCTGAACAACAGTTTAAAGTAGAGTTTGAGTGTGAATTTTTGGGATCAGTTGATACTCTAATATCACCATCCAAACTTAGAACGATGGTTTATGATAACCCAATCTTAAGAAATGCTGGACTTGATGTTTATGAAGAAAGAAATGAAGAGCATGATTACATAATTACGGTGGACGTTGCTAGGGGAGTTGGAAATGATTATTCTGCTTTCGTAGTTACCGATATAACTCAATTCCCCCATAAAGTTGTAGCAAAGTATAGGAATAATGAAATAAAACCTATGCTCTTTCCTTCAATTATATACGAAGTAGCTAAAAATTACAATAATGCTTATATACTATGCGAAGTAAATGATATTGGAGATCAGGTGGCTTCAATTTTAAACTATGATCTAGAATATCAAAATGTTCTTATGTGCTCTATGAGAGGTAGGGCAGGTCAAATTGTTGGTCAGGGATTTTCTGGAAAGAAAACTCAACTTGGAGTTAAGATGTCCAAGACCGTTAAGAAAGTTGGATGCTTAAATTTAAAAACATTAATTGAAGAAGGTAAATTATTATTCTCAGATTATGAGATCATAAGTGAACTAACGACTTTTATTCAAAAGGGAAATTCATTTGAAGCAGAAGATGGTTGTAATGATGACCTTGCTATGTGTCTAGTAATCTATGCTTGGTTAGTTGCTCAAGACTATTTTAAAGAACTGACTGATCAAGACATAAGAAAAAGACTATATGAAGAACAAAAGAATCAAATAGAACAAGATATGTCTCCATTTGGATTTATTGTTAATGGTACAGAAAATGATAGTTTTGTGGATGATAATGGAGATCGCTGGTATTCCGATGAATATGGAAACATGTCTTATATGTGGGATTATGTCTAATGGATGTCGATGATCATTTTCAGGTAGAACACTTATACCTCACAGAAAGAACATGTAGAACATGTGGTGAAGTAAAAGATCTTATTGATGGATTTTATCGAACAAGAAAAAATAAATATCAACCATCTTCATATTCATATGAATGCAAATCTTGCTCTATAAAAAGGGTAATAAGCTCAAGAAAAAAGAAAAATAAAGAAGTAATGTGGGAATATCCTGACTGGTGATGTTCATGCACTGTTTTATCACCTGAAAATATAGGTTTTAATAAATATTTTCAGATAAACTGAGAATTTCAGGAGAAAAACATGGCGACTCCTCAATTATCTCCGGGCGTACTCGTCAGAGAAGTTGATTTAACGGTAGGAAGAGCTGATAATGTTTTAGATAACATCGGAGCGATTGCTGGTCCATATGCACAAGGTCCAGTCGATGAGCCAGTTGATATTACCACCGAGCAAGAACTAATTAATGTATTCGGTAAGCCACGCTCAGTAGATGCACAATACGAATACTGGATGAGTGCTTCCTCATTCCTTAGTTATGGTGGTGTTCTAAAAGTAGTAAGAACTGATGGTGAGTTTCTAAACAACGCAAACGCTGGTGTAGGAATTTCCTACTCAGATGCTGTTAAGATTAAGAACTTTGACGATTATAACTCAAATTGGGCAGATGACGTAGCAGACTACATCTTTGCTGCTAAGAACCCAGGAACTTGGGCAAATTCCCTAAAGATTTGTGTAATTGACGATTTAGCAGACCAAACAATCGGGATTGCAACTACTAACCCAGCAGGAATTGGTGCAGTTATTGGTGCTGGTGTAACTGTAGGGATCAATAGCGTAAGAGCTGGAGTAGGTGCAACAGAACTCTTCAGTGGTTATATCAAAGGTATTGTTACTGGAGTAACAACTTCTGCTACTGGAAAATCAAAGATTGATGTAAGAATCATTTCTAGAGTTTCTTCAAGTGGTGCAGAAACATTTGTAGATTATGCAGAAAGAAGCAGAACTAATTCTTTCCTAGAAGGTGATACTCTAAGATTCCGTGACCAACTTGGTTCATATGTCGGAATGGCTCAAACAGTCACCGATGTTGTAGATTGGTATGATCAACAGACTCTAACACTAAGCAATACGACTTTATTCTGGAAGTCTATTGCACCAAAACCAATCACTAATAATTATGTTCTAGAGAGAAGTGGTAAGAACGATGCAATGCACGTTGTAATCGTTGATGACGAAGGAAAGGTAACTGGAATTCAAGGTAACCTTCTTGAGAAGCATCTCTTCATCTCAAAGGCATTTGACTCAGTATCACAAGTAAATGCTCCACAAAAGACATGGTGGAAGAATTACATAGCAAACTACTCAAGTTTCATTTATGCAGGTGATAATCCTTCTACTGGAGTAGATACTTACAACAATACTGCACCAGTACCTGGTGGTTTTGAAGTTGTTGATGGAAAAACTACTTGGGAAAGAATCGGAGAAGCAGATGGTTCTTGGAACCAACCTGCACAAGGAGTAACATTCAGTTCCATCGGAAACGTAACTTATTCTCTCCAGGGTGGTAAAGATTACTCTGGTGCTAATAATGAAGGTGGAATGAAGGCAACTCTAGGTGACCTAATTACTTCATACAAGTTATTTGGAAATAGAGATATTGAAGTTGATTACTTAATCATGGGTCCTGGCCTAACAAACAAGTTTGAAAGTCAGGCAAAAGCAAACGAACTGATTTCCCTAGCATCTAATAGAAAAGATTGTATGGCCGTTATTTCTCCTCACAGAGGAGACGTAATTGATGTAGGAAATGCAGATACTCAAACTGATAATATCATTGAGTTCTTTAGTCCTCTATCCTCTTCATCATACGCAATCTTCGATACTGGATATAAGTACACTTACGATAGATTCAACAATCTATTCAGATATGTACCATGCAATGCAGATATTGCGGGTCTATGCGTAAGAACAAGTATTAATTCTTATCCATGGTTCTCTCCTGCAGGACAACAAAGAGGTGTCCTCAATAATGCAATTAAACTTGCATATAACCCATCGAAGGCACAGAGAGATCAACTTTATCCTAAGAGAATTAATTCAATAGTTAATCAACCAGGAATTGGAATTATATTATTCGGTGATAAGACCGCTCTCGGTTATTCTTCTGCCTTTGATAGAATTAACGTTAGAAGACTATTCTTAACAGTTGAGCAGGCTCTAGAGAGAACTGCACAAGCACAACTATTTGAGTTGAACGATGAAATCACCAGAGCAAACTTTGTTAACATAGTAGAACCTTATCTGAGAGAGGTTCAAGCTAAGAGAGGCCTATACGGTTTCCTAGTTGTATGTGATGAATCAAACAATACTCCTGACGTAATCGATAATAATGAATTCAGAGCTGATATTTTCCTAAAACCAGCTAAATCAATTAACTATGTAACACTAACATTTGTTGCTACTAGAACAGGAGTTTCATTTGAAGAAGTTGTTGGAAGAGTTTAATTCTAAATTCTAAATTAATTACAATAGGAGGACCCTAAAATGGCTGCTAACGGACCATCAATCAAAAATATTTCCGCCTTCAAGACAAGATTAGCTGGAGGCGGTGCTAGACCTAATCTATTCGAAGTTGCTCTCGATGATTTCCCCGCAGAAATTGGTGCTATCTGGGATAGTGAGGCACAAACTGACTTCAGATTTCTCTGCAAGTCTGCTGCTCTCCCAGCATCAAACGTAGCACCAATTGATGTTCCCTTTAGAGGAAGAATTCTTAAAGTTGCTGGTGATAGAACTTTCGATACTTGGACTGTTACTGTAATCAATGACGAAGACTTCAAACTAAGACATGCTTTTGAGGCATGGATGAACCTACTCAGCAAACTAGATAATGCTACAGGTGCTACCAACCCAGCATCTTATATGAGAAATGCTAGTGTTTATCAACTAGGAAGAAGCGACAAGAAAGAAGGAACAAAGGTAATCAATTCAGTTAATGCACAAGGTCCTGGATTTGGTGCTACTGGAGAAGGTCAAGCAACTGTACTAAGATCATACAAGTTCTACGATATTTTCCCAACAAATATCTCACAGATTGACTTATCATACGATACTTCAGACACCATCGAAGAATTCACTGTTGAATTCCAAGTTCAATACTTTGAAATCGGTGATGGTCCTGGAAGTCTTCTATAAATAGAAGAAGGTTACGATAATTTTTAAATAATGTCTAGATTATTTGGTTTCTCTATAGAGGACACAAATTCTCAATCACCATCGGTAGTATCCCCCATCCCTCAAAATAATGAGGATGGGGTTGATCATTATTTGACAAGTGGTTTTTTTGGGTCTTATGTTGATATAGAAGGTGTATATAGATCAGAGTTTGATTTAATTAAAAGATACAGAGAAATGGCGCTTCATCCAGAAGTAGATAGCGCCATTGAAGATATCGTAAACGAAGCAATAGTATCAGATTCAAATGATACTCCCGTTCAGATAGAACTTTCTAATTTGAATGCGAGTGATGGAATCAAAAAGAAAATAAGAGAAGAATTCAAATACTTACTAGAACTACTAGATTTCGATAAAAAAGCTCACGAAATTTATAGAAACTGGTATATTGATGGAAGACTTTATTATCATAAGGTAATTGATTTTAAGAATCCACATGATGGTATTCAAGAATTAAGATATATTGATTCTCTAAAGATGAGATATATCAGAAAAGAAAAGAAAAAGGAAAATAAGTCTGGAGTAAGAACTATAAAAAATGGTTTTGACTCTGATGATTTCGAGTTCCCAGAAATTGAGGAGTATTTTGTTTATACTCCAAAAGCATCATATCCCGTTGGCCCTGGAGGAGGAAATCAATCTTCTACTGGAGGAGGTGGAGTTAAAATCTCTAGAGATGCTGTAACATATTGCACTTCAGGATTAGTAGACAGAAACAAAGGAATTTGTTTATCATATTTAAACAAAGCAATTAAATCTCTCAATCAACTTCGTATGATTGAAGATTCTCTTGTAATTTATAGACTTTCTAGAGCGCCAGAAAGAAGAATCTTCTACATCGATGTAGGTAATCTTCCCAAGGTAAAAGCAGAACAATATCTCAGAGATGTTATGATGCGTTATCGTAACAAACTTGTTTATGATGCAAGTACTGGTGAGATTCGTGATGATAAGAAGTTCATGAGTATGCTTGAGGATTTCTGGCTTCCTCGTCGTGAAGGTGGTAGAGGAACTGAAATCACTACACTTCCCGGAGGTCAAAATCTTGGAGAACTCACTGACGTAGAATATTTTAAGAAGAAATTATATCGCTCTCTAAATGTTCCACCATCTAGAATGGACGGTGAAGGCGGTTTTAATCTTGGTCGCTCTTCAGAAATTTTAAGAGATGAACTTAAGTTCACTAAATTTGTGGGAAGATTGAGAAAGAGATTCTCTAACATGTTTAACGACATGTTAAAAACTCAATTGATTTTGAAGAATATCATAACTCCAGAAGATTGGGAGAAAATGGCAGATCATATTCAGTATGACTTCCTATATGATAATCATTTTTCAGAATTGAAGGATGCTGAACTTCTAACGGAAAGACTAAACTTAGTAGCAACTGCAGAACCTTATGTTGGGAAGTATTTCTCTCAAAATTATGTAAGAAGTAAGATTCTTCGTCAAACTGATCAAGAAATAATTGAACAAGATGAACTAATTAAAAATGAAATTGAAGAAGGAATTATTGCGGATCCAAATGCACCTATAGATCCTCAAACAGGAGCTCCAATGGATCCAGGAGCTGCTGGAATGGATTTAGGTCAACCAGTTATGGAACCAGATTTGGAGGCAGATGGAAAAGTCACCCAAGTTAAAGAACCCAAAGGTGGAGAAATATAAATAACCAAAGATTAATTAAATTATAATTACTATGGACGAACTCATGGACATGATCGCTTCTGATGAATCACCTTCTCAGATTAGTGATAGGATTAAAGAAATTTTGTTCTCAAAAGCATCTGATAAAATAGATGATTTGAGACCTTCAGTAGCAGATTCAATTTTTAATAATAGCGGAACTGATCAAATTAATTTCAATTCGGAAGAGGAATAATGTAAGTGGATGATATCAATTTAGATTTAAGTCTTTCTTCATTTTTTTCTGAGGTAAACAAAGAAAAAAAGAAAGAAAAAACACAATTTAAATCTATTGTTGGTGATTTGGATTTAAACTCTATCTTTGAAGAGGTAGGTTCTCTAAAAAAGAAAAGTAAAAAAATAAAAGAAAAGACAAAAAGAAAAATAGAAATTCTTGAAAATATTTTACTTGAAGATAATATTGACTTAGAGGTTCCTAAGGAACCAAAAGAAGAGAATATTATAGAAAATGTAGAAGATAAAAAAGACGTATTAGAATTAAAAGAACCAGAAGAAATTAAAGAAAAATCTTTAGGACTTCTTTCTGAACCTTCTAATGTAAAACAGCAAAGTGATCCATTAACTCCTTTAGATCAGAATTTTGTTACTTTAGAAGATTTAAATAAGCATTATAAACTATTTCTTTCAAGGATTCAACAACAAATTTCCACATTTGGTGGAGGTGGTGAAACAAATCTAACGTATATGGATGTTCCAATAACATCCGTAACAACTTCATCTTATACAATAAGACCTCAAGATTACTATATTGGGGTTAATTATGCAGGTGCAGTAACTATTACTCTACCTAAAGCAGACAGAGAAGGAAAAATATTTGTTGTTAAAGATGAACTTGGAGAAGCAGCAAAAGGAACTAACAGACATATAACAATTCTACCAACAGGATCAGATAAAATTGATGGTAGGGATAGAGCAATTCTTGCTTTTAATTTTGGAAGTTTAACATTTATTTGGAAAGGTAATTCCTGGAGGGTAATCTAATGTCTCACTTATATGATCCATTTAAACCAGAAATAGATGCTTTTGGTAGATTAAGAACATCAGACCCATTTACACTGGGTGATTATAAACATCTATATTCAATTGATCCTGATTTTATTGATGTTAAATCTGGTGTTGGAGCTACTGTTTCTTTTGATAGAAATCAAGCAGCGGCTATACTTCAATCTGGAATTAGTACTAATGGATATTGTATCCATCAGACTAAAAGATATCATCATTATATGCCCGGTAAATCTCAGTTAATTTATTCGACATTTAATTTTGGTCCTGCGCAACAGAATGTTACTAAAAGAACTGGATATTTTGACGATAGAGACGGAATTTTCTTTGAACAATCTCCAGATGGAACTCTAAGTTTTGTAATTAGATCTTATGTTACTGCAGGAATAGGAGTATCAGAAAGAAGAATTCCACAATCTCAATGGAACAAAGATAAACTTGATGGGAATGGTGTATCTGGATTTAATTTAGATATCACAAAATCTCAACTATTTTTTACAGACTTTGAATGGTTAGGAGTTGGTAGAGTTCGTTGTGGTTTTAGTATAGATGGACTCAATATTGTCGCACATGAATTTTATAATTCAAATGTTTTGCCTACTGTCTATATGTCTAATCCAAATCTTCCTGTAAGATGCGAAATTAGAAACAGTGGAACACAAGTTGGTGCCGGTGGATCATTCGTTCAAATTTGCTCCACAGTTATGAGTGAGGGTGGATATACAGAAGCAGGAAGAGAATTTTCACATACAACTCCACTTAGATCTGTTGGTATTGGAACTACTGTTCCTATTATTGCAATAAGATTAAAAAATTCTTTCAAAGGATATCCAAATAGGGCAACAGTAAAACTTGAAGATATTACAGTATTCAGTAGTGGATCAAATGTAAAATATGAAGTTGTAAAACTAAGAAGTTCTGTTGGAATTAATACTACTGGTACTTGGATTTCTGAAAATGATGAGTCTGTAGTTGAATACAACCAAACAGCAACTGGTATTAGCACAGTTTACTTTGAAGACTTTATGGGAGGTTATGCTGCAGGAGATAGTCAAAATATAGTTAAACCATCAGCAACAACTGCACAAGTTCAAACTGGGCCAACTTCAAAGAAAAACTTTTTGTCTCAAAATTTTGATTCTACAGATTCTGAAATTTTTTCAGTGAGAGTAAGCAATATAGGAAATGATCCTTCTAATGTTGGTGTTTCTATGAGATGGAGAGAAATTTATTAAATAATAAATAAATAAAAGTGTATTATAGGAATAATGGCTCATAAACCAGTTGGTAGTGGTTTTTCAACCGCAATTGCATCGGGATCAGCAACTCTTTCAACATCATTTCCAGTATATTCTGATACTATAAGATTTGTTGCAGTTAGTGCAGGTACTCATGTCGCTATTGGAACTGAACCAACAGCAACTACGTCTGATTATTATATTCCAGCAGGATCTCAAGCAACTTTAGCATTAAGTCCTGCTTCACATGCTGTTTCTGGAATTACTACAGGAACAACAACTACTATAGATTTTCTTCAGGGAACTGGATCCCCATTTGATATTGGTGATTATGTTTCTTTTACTTCAGTTCAACAACCATATTATAACTTTACTCATGTCCCAGTTTTATCTGTAGATAGAAGTTCTGATTATGATGGTTATTTTTCAACAAGAATAACAGTTGGCGCAAATACTAGTGGTATTGTAACAGCATTTTCTACAGATGGTGATCTTAGAAAATCACTAAAAGTTTCTAATTATGGAACTGGTTCTGGAACACTATACATCCAACAAGTACAATTTACGGGGCAAGCTTAAAATGAAATTAATCAGAGAGGAAATCGAAAAAGTAGAAGTTCTTACCGAAGAAACTAATGGTAAGAAAAATCTTTTTATTAAAGGAATTTTTCTTCAAGCTGAGCAGGTAAATCGTAATGGAAGGGTTTACCGTATGCCCGTAATGGAAAGAGAAGTTAAAAGATATAGTGAGCAGTATGTTAAAAAGGGTAGAGCTCTTGGTGAACTAGGCCATCCAGATGGACCTACTGTAAATTTAGATAGGGTCTCTCATAAAATTACAGAATTATATCGTGATGGAAATAACTTTGTAGGTAAGGCACAAATTCTTTCAACTCCCATGGGAAAAATTGCCGAGTCACTTCTTAAAGATGGAGTAACTCTTGGTGTTTCTTCTAGAGGAATTGGTTCATTAAGACAAACAAAAGAAGGTTATAGTGAAGTAGGTGAAGATTTTATGTTAGCAACAGCTGCTGATATTGTCGCAGATCCTTCAGCGCCTGATGCATTTGTTCAAGGAATTATGGAGGGTGTTGAGTGGGTTTGGAATAATGGAATTCTTGAGCAAAAAGTTTCTAATTTCCAAAAAAGAATCAACACTTTAATTGATCAAAAAGCACTAGAAGAGAATAAGATTAGATTATTTAATGATTTTTTAAATTCTCTTTAATATGTCTAAATTGTCATTTTATAAATAAATATAGATTTAATAAAGGTAAATCGGAGAGTTCAAATGTCTCGTGGTAACAATCTACAAGAAATGGAAGTAGGCACAAAGCAATCCCGTACCGCTGTTAATGCTGGAGCAAAAGCAGCTGAGCCAATGGGTAAACTAGCGCCCGGTGCTGTTGATGGACAGACTGGTTCTTGGGAAGATCTGGGTGGTCCTACTCCAGATAATTATAGACCTGATGATAGTTCTGCAGAACTTAAGGATCCAGCTACGGGTCTTAAGTCTGTAAGTAATGTAGTCAATAATAAAGCAAAAGCTGCTGACTCAATGAAGTCACTTAAGAAGTCTGATGCTGTAAAAGAAGAAGTTGAAGAAATTGATGAAGAAATTGATGAAGAAGAAGAGTATGATGAGGAGATTGAAACCGAAGGCGAAGATGAAGAGGATCTAGTCACTGAAGCTTCTAAGAAAGAAGATGATGAGGACGAAGACGAAGAAGAAGATGAGGATGAGGACGAAGACGAAGAAAAGTCTAAGACCCAGAAAGAAGAGTATGATATCGAAGAAGATATGAATGCTCTCCTAAACACTGGTGATGAAGAAGAACTCTCCGAAGAGTTTAAGGATAAAGCAAGAATTATTTTTGAATCTGCACTCAGATCAAAAGTATCTGAAATCAAAGAATCTCTTGAAGTTCAATATGAACAGAGACTTTTTGAAGAAGTCGAAGAAATTAAGTCTGAACTTCAAGAGCGTGTTGACGCATACTTGGAATATGTTTCCGAGGAATGGGTTAACGAAAATAGATTATCAATCGAGAAAGGTCTGAAGGAAGAACTCACTGAGTCCTTCATGACTGGTCTGAAAGGACTTTTTGAAGATCATTATGTATCAATCCCTGAAGATAAATATGATGTGCTAGAGAGCATGGTAGAAAAACTTGATGAAATGGAGACAAAACTCAACGAGCAGATCGAAAGAAATATTTCCCTAAACAAGCGTCTCGCAGAGTCGGTTGCAGAAGGAATCTTTGATGAGATTTCTGAGGGTCTAGCACTTTCTCAGAAAGACAAGCTCGCTTCACTTGCCGAAAGTGTTGAGTTTGAGAGTGAAGCACAATATCGTGAAAAGCTGGAGACTTTGAAGGAATCTTATTTCCCTTCAAGAGTAGTATCTCCTCAAGCAAAAACTGAAACTCTTTCTGAAGGAGTAGACGTTGCAACTGAGTATCACTCAGATACAATGAATGCTTACTTGAGAACTCTTTCAGCAGTTGCTAAAAAGTGAATTTAATATTATCCAAATAAAACACACACACACTTAGTAAAAGGTAAACGCAAATGTTCAACGCAGAGCATCTGCAGGAAAAGTGGGCACCCCTTCTAAATTATGAAGGTCTTGATCCTATCAAAGATCCCCACAGAAAGGCAGTAACCGCCGTCCTGCTAGAGAACCAAGAAAGATTTTTAAGAGAGCAGCAGTCTTTTTCAAGCACTGGTCTCCTAACTGAATCCCCAACTGTAAACACTTCTACTGGTAACGGATCAGCAGGTTTTAGTGCTGGTGCCGATGCTGGTGGTCCAGTTGCAGGTTTCGACCCTGTTCTGATTTCACTAATCAGACGTGCAATGCCTAACCTGGTCGCTTATGACCTCGCTGGTGTTCAACCAATGAACGGTCCTACTGGACTTATCTTCGCAATGCGCTCCCGCTACAACAACCAGACTGGTGCAGAAAGCTTCTACAATGAAGTAGATACTGCATTCTCTGGTCAGGACAGCGGTTACAACACAACTGCAGCAACTAATGCTGCTGTTGGTATGGGTACTACTGCACAAGCAGGCAGCAACCCTGGTCTCCTAAACCCAACTGCAACTGCAAGCGAAGCTGCATATAACGTTGGTCAGGGCATGAAGACCACCGATTCTGAGAATCTCGGAAACGGTTCTGGTAATCAATTCAACGAAATGGCTTTCTCAATCGAGAAAGTTCTTGTTGAAGCAAAGTCCAGAGCACTTAAGGCTGAGTACTCCCTAGAGCTCGCTCAAGACCTCAAGGCAATCCACGGTCTAAATGCAGAAGCAGAACTTGCTAACATTCTCTCCACTGAGATCCTCGCAGAAATCAACAGAGAAGTTATCAGAACCATCTATAAGGTTGCTGAGCAAGGTGCTGCTGCTAACGTAGCAACTCAGGGTGTATTTGACCTTGACGTTGACTCCAATGGTCGTTGGTCCGTTGAGAAGTTCAAGGGTCTACTCTTCCAAATCGAGCGCGACGCTAACGCAATCGCACAAAGAACTCGTAGAGGAAAGGGCAACGTTATCATGTGTTCTGCAGACGTTGCTTCCGCACTAAGCATGGCTGGTGTACTTGATTACACCCCTGCTCTAAATGCAAACCTCAACGTTGACGACACTGGTAACACCTTCGCTGGTGTTCTAATGGGTAAGTATCGTGTTTATATCGATCCTTATGCTGCAAACGTAAGCAGCAACCAGTACTACGTTGTAGGTTATAAGGGTTCTTCCCCTTATGATGCTGGTCTCTTCTATTGCCCATATGTACCTCTCCAGATGGTACGTGCTGTTGGCGAGAACACCTTCCAGCCCAAGATCGGCTTCAAGACTCGTTATGGTCTTGTTGCTAACCCATTCGCAGAAGGCGCTAACAAGGGTCTTGGTGCTCTTACAACTAACGCAAACCGTTACTACAGAAGAGTACAAATCAAGAACCTTATGTGATCAAAATTCCATAAAGTTCAAGGGTGCCGAAAGGCACCTTTTTTTTATCTAAATATTTAAAAAAATGTCTGTTGGAAATTCCTTCAAAAATCAAATTCAGAATAGAAACTTTTTAGCACCTGTTGGATTTAAGTTTACTATTAACAGGTCTCCTAAAGTCGCATTCTTCTCAAATAGTGCTAATATACCAGGAATTACCTTAGGTATTGCAAATCAACCAAGTTATCTTAGAGATATACCTGTCCCTGGAGATAAAGTAGAATTTGAAGATTTCACACTAAGATTTCTAGTTGATGAAAATCTAGAAAATTATATGGAAATCCAAAACTGGATTAGGGGAATAGGATATCCAGAATCTTTAAATCAAATATATGAGTTTCAAGAATCTAATGAAAAGTTTGAGCAACCATATAAGTCTCAAATGAATTTGTATTCTGATGGAACATTATTAGTATTAAATAGCAATCAAAATAGTAATTTTCAAATTGTATTCAGATCAATGTTCCCATACAGTTTGTCTGCATTGCAATTTGACGCAACTCAAACTGATGTTGAATACTTTACTGCAGATGTAACATTTAAGTATTTGATGTATAATATAACTGATAAGAAAGGAAATAATTTATGAGTATTGATCTTGATATGATCCAAAGTATGTGGGAAAAAGATTCCAAAATTGATATTGATAACTTACATACAGAATCTTTAAATATACCAATCCTACATTCAAAGTACTATAATCTTTATAATAATATTCTACTTCTAAGAAAGAAAGCAGAACAAAATAGAAAAAATATAAAACATGATAGATATGAATATTATACAGGAAAGGCTGATCCAGAAGTTTATATTGAAAATCCATTTCCTAAAAAAGTAAGAGATAAAGATTCTCTTCAAAAGTATATGGATGCCGATTCAAAATTAGCACAAATAAATTTAAAAGTAGAATACTATGATGTAATGCTTAATTATATTGAAGACATTATTAAAATGATTCATAATAGAGGATATCAAATTAAGAACTCAATAGAATATATGAGATTTCAATCAGGACTAGGGTAAAATATAATATTTTTAAATGTCTCTAAATACTCATAGAAAATATCATTAACTATGAGTGACGTAATAATACACAAAAAGAATGAGGTTTACATCAAGTTAGAATGTGAACCTCATATTTTGTATGAGCTTCAAGAATACTTTACATTTGAGGTTCCTGGGGCAAAGTTTATGCCTCAAATGAGAAGTAAATATTGGGATGGTATGATTCGTTTATTAAACATTCATACTGGAGAAATTTATATTGGATTATTGGATAAATTAATATCTAAATTAAAATTACACAATTATACTTATAGTTTTTCAGAAAACAAATATTACGGTCTTCCATTCGAAGTTAACGAGGAAATCTCAATGGAAGGCGTAAAAGATTACATGACCTCTATTTGTTCACATTCTCCACGTTCTTATCAAATAGAGGGAGTATATGATGCCCTACGATATAATCGAAAGTTGCTGATAAGTCCCACTGCGTCAGGAAAAAGTCTGATGATCTACGCCCTCGTGCGTTACTATGTGGATAAGAACCAAAAAATTCTTTTAGTTGTTCCAACGACAAGTCTAGTAGAGCAGATGTTCGGGGACTTCCGAGATTATGGTTGGGATGTTGATTCATATTGTTATAAAATATATGGTGGTAAAGAAAAAGATAATAGTCATCCAGTTACAATCACTACATGGCAATCAATTTATAAATTAGATAAGAATTTTTTTGAAGACTATGATGTAGTTATTGGAGATGAGGCTCATCTATTTAAGAGCAAATCTTTGATTGGTATTATGACCAAATTACATAATGCAAAATATAGATTTGGTTTCACTGGAACTCTAGATGGGTCACAAACTCATAAATGGGTTCTTGAAGGCCTGTTTGGACCATCATATAAAGTTACAAGAACTTCAGAATTGATGGAACAAGGACATCTAACTAAATTGGATATTAGGTGTTTAATACTAAAACATAGTCCACAAAGATTTGAAACTTATGAAGATGAGATTCAATTTATTATCAATCACGAGAAAAGAAATAATTTTATTAAAAATTTAGTATTAGATTTAAAAGGAAACAGTCTTATTCTTTTTTCTAGAATTGAAACACATGGAGAACCACTATACAACCTAATAAATAATAGTGTTGATAGTAACAGAAAGGTATTTTTTGTTCATGGTGGTGTTGAAACAAGTGAAAGAGAGGAAGTTAGAGCTATAACTGAGTGTGAAGAAAATGCAATTATCATTGCATCATATGGTGTTTTTTCTACTGGTATTAATATAAGAAATCTCCATAATGTAATCTTTGCCTCTCCAAGTAAATCAAGAATTAGAAATTTACAAAGTATTGGAAGAGTCCTTAGAAAAGGAAAAAATAAAACAAAAGCAATGCTTTATGATATATCTGATGATTGTACTCATAATTCAAGAAAAAATTATACTTTAAATCATCTGATAGAAAGAATAAAAATTTATAACGAAGAAAAATTTAATTATGAAATAATTACTATTAATTTAAAATCATGATAGAAGACGATTTTTATGCAACCCTAAAGTTAAAATCCGGAGAAGAAGTATTTGCTAAAGTAGCAGCTTCTGAAGAAAACAATAGAACCATTCTTCTACTTACAAATCCTATTGTTATAAGTGAAATTAAAGGAAGGAATGGAGTCAATGGATACAAGATAGAGCCATGGCTAAAAACAACAACTGAAGATATGTTTATTTTAGATATGGAAAATGTAATGACTATGACTGAATCAAATGATATTGAAATTATTTCTATGTATCAGACATTTGTTCGTAAAACGAACAATGTAAAAAGTGATAAAACGATTGTAACCAAGAAAATGGGCTACATCTCAAATGTTAATGATGCTAAAGAGCTCTTAGAAAAGATCTATAAGAATTCTTAAGCTATTAATTAATATATTACTTATCAACCCTAACAAAGGTATTATACACACTATTTGGAGGTGAGTCAAGTTGTCTTTTATTTTTGAAAATGTTATAATCTCTACATATTAAATTAGAGATACTTATGATAACGACAGCGGTAATGACCAAAAGAAAGAGATCCGAGCATTACGTAAACAACAAAGAGTTTTTAGCAGCACTTATTGCTTATCGTGAAAGTGTTGATCTTGCTGCAATTCGTGGAGAACCAAAACCAAGGATTACGAATTATCTTGGTGAGTGCTTTTTAAAGATTGCAACTCACCTATCCTTTAAGCCAAATTTTGTAAATTACATGTTTAAGGATGACATGATTTGTGATGGTATTGAAAACTGCGTTCAGTATATTCACAACTTTAATCCAGAGAAGTCACAAAACCCTTTTGCATACTTTACTCAAATCATTCACTACGCTTTCCTTCGCAGGATTCAAAGAGAAAAGCGTCAACTAGAAATCAAAAACAAAATCCTAGAAAAGACTGGATTTGACGAAGTGTTCGTGGACAACAATACGGTTGACGGATCGAATTACAGCGACTATAATAGCATTAAGGACGCTGTACACTCTAAACTTCGTTATTGAATGAAAGTAGCAATTATTACTGATCAGCACTTTGGGGCAAGAAAGAATTCTAAACTCTTTCATGATTATTTTCTAAAGTTCTATAACAACGTATTTTTCCCTGCACTCGAAGAGCAAGGGATTACTACTGTTGTGGATATGGGAGATACTTTTGATAGTCGAAAGGGTATTGATTTTTCTGCCCTATCCTGGGCAAAGAATAATTACTACGATCGTCTCCAAGAAATGGGAGTAAAGGTTCATACAATTGTAGGGAACCATACAGCCTATTATAAGAATACAAATAATGTAAACGCAGTTGATCTTCTTCTGCGTGAATATAATAATGTAACAGTATATTCAGAACCAACTGAAGTGATGTTGGATAAACTTCCAACACTTTTTATTCCATGGATTAATCAAGAAAATGAAGAAAGCACTCTCAAACTTATTCAAAAGACAACTTGCCCGTGTGCGATGGGGCACCTTGAACTCCAAGGATTTAGAGTTAATCGCCAAATCGTCATGGAGCATGGTTTGGAAAGCAAGTTATTTGAAAAGTTCGAACGTGTCTTCTCGGGACACTATCACACTCGATCGACTAACGGAACAGTCTTCTATCTAGGAAATCCTTATGAGATTTATTGGACAGATGTAAATGATACTCGTGGATTCACTATTTTTGATACTGAAACATTAGAGCATACTCCAATTGATAATCCTTATAAAATGTTCTACAACATTTACTATGAGGATACAAACTATCAAACATTTGATACTCGTCAATATGAGAATAAAATTGTAAAGGTAGTAGTTCGTAAAAAGACTGATGTTAAAAAGTTTGAAAAATTTATTGATAAACTTTATTCATCAAATATTTCAGAACTTAAAATCGTAGAGAACTTTCAAATTCAAGAAAAAGAAGAATTTGAAGCATTTGAATCAGAAGACACTCTTTCTATTCTTGATAGATATATTGAAGAATCTGATATTGAACTTGATAAGAACATTATTAGGAAGATAGTATCAGAGATATATCAGGAAGCTTGCGAACTGGTCTAAAATGTTTATTCTTACGATAGAGGGTAGGGAAGAAGAAGGAGCATACTCAGTAACAAATGATGAAGGAGAACAAGTTCTTCTTTTATTTGAAGAAGAAGATGATGCCTTTAGATATGCTATGATGTTGGAGGATATGAATTATCCTCAAATGCATGTAATGGAAGTTGAAGATAAAGTAATACTAAAAGCCTGTGAATTCCACGACTATGAATATGTCGTAATTACTTCTGATGATATTGTTGTACCTCCGAATATAGAAAATCATGATTTTATTTGAAAAAATTCGTTGGAAAAATTTTCTTTCAACTGGAAATCAATTTACAGAAATTGAACTGGATAAAAAATCAACTACTCTTATTGTGGGTCATAATGGTGCAGGTAAAAGCACTATTCTTGATGCTTTAACATTTGTTCTATTTGGAAAAGCATTTAGAAAAATTAATAAACCACAACTATTAAATTCAATTAATGAAAAAGATTGTTTAGTTGAAATTGAATTCAAGACGGGATCTATTTCTTGGAAAGTAGTTCGTGGAATTAAACCGAGTATTTTTGAAATATACAGGAATGGATCTCTATTAGATCAAAATTCATCAGCAGTAGATCAGCAAAAATGGTTAGAGCAGACTGTTCTAAAAATGAATTATAAATCATTTACCCAAATTGTAATTCTAGGAAGCAGTAACTTTGTTCCATTCATGCAACTTTCTGCTGCAAGTCGTAGAGAAGTTATTGAAGATCTTTTAGATATCAAAATCTTTTCTACGATGAATACTCTTATTAAAGAGAAAATTAGAAGTCTGAAAGAAGATATTCGCACATTAGATCTTAAAAGAGATTCGCTTAAAGATAAAGTCGAAATGCAAACCAACTTTATCAATAAGTTGGAAAAGGAAGGAAAACAAACTATCGACACTAAAAAAAGTACAATAATTCAACTTTTATCAGAGTGTGAAGATTACGAGATTAATAACTCTAAAATCGAAGAACAAGTATTATCCTTATCTAAAGATTTAGAAGAAGTATCTGGTTCTACTAGTAAACTTAAAAAACTAGGAAATCTCAAAGGAAAAATTTCTCAAAAAGTATCAACAATTACAACTGAGCATAAATTTTTCACTGAGAATTCGGTTTGCCCAACATGTACTCAAAATATTGATGAAGAATTTCGGTTAAATAAGATTAGTGAAGCCGAATTAAAGGCAAAAGAGCTTCGTAGTGGTTATGAAGAACTTGAGCAAGCAATTCGTGATGAAGAAATTCGAGAAAGTCATTTTCTACGTATTTCAAAAGAAATAACTAACCTAAACCATGAAATTTCTCAAAATAATACAAGAGTATCTGGACACCAGAGACAGATCAGAGATCTGGAATCTGAAATTCAAAAAATTACCTCTCAACTTGAAAACAAAAATTCTGAACATGAAAAACTAGAAAAGTTTAAAACAGATCTATCAGAAGCCTTTGATAATTTGTCTGAGAAAAAAGAGTTAATTTCATATCATGATTTTTCATATTCTTTGCTCAAAGATGGTGGTGTAAAAACTAAAATTATTAAGAAGTATTTGCCTCTTATTAATCAGCAGGTAAATCGCTATCTTCAAATGATGGATTTTTACATCAACTTTACTCTTGATGAAGAATTTAATGAAACTGTCCAATCTCCCATTCATGAAGATTTTTCATACTCTTCTTTTAGCGAAGGAGAAAAGCAAAGAATCGATCTAGCACTTCTTTTTACTTGGAGAGAAGTTGCTAAATTTAAAAATTCAACAAATACCAATTTGTTAATTATGGATGAAGTTTTCGATTCATCTCTAGACAGCACTGGTACTGAAGAATTTTTAAAGATCATTCGTTATGTGGTTAAAGATGCTAACATATTCGTTATCTCCCACAAGACTGGTCTTGAGGACAGATTCCAAAGTGTCATAAGATTTGAGAAGGTCAAAGGTTTTTCACATATGGTAGCCTAATCTACCCAAGAACAATGCAAGTCCCAAACTGGAAACATCATTCTAAAAAAGAACAGAAGAGAAAACTTAAACCACAAGCACTAAGACAAGCAAAAGCACGACTCAAAGCATTTAAGAAAAAGCACTCCGAAAGGGGTGTTTTTTTTTGTATAAATATTTTTTAAAAAGAAGGTAAAATGAAATATAAAACCTTTAACGAATTTATAGAGACTGCAAATAATATAAATGAAAATCGCGTAAAAGATTTTGGTGATAGACTTAAAGATCTTCAGCAACGTAGTGCAACAACTGATGTGAAAGCACAAAGAACCGCTCAACTTGCTAGAAAACGTTTTAATGATCTATCCGACAAGGAAGAAAAATTTAGAAAGGGTGTAGAAGATTTTGCTAGGGCAACCAAAGATTGACCAGGACACTTTTTAAACTGTCTATTCGGAGGTTGAAATGCCTCCTTTTTTTGTATGATGTCTTCATACGAAACAAACCCAATGGCCGTCCGTCACGAAATTAAATCTCAACTCGCTAAACTTCTAGCCACTGAGGATCTTGTGGTAGAGCATAAGAAAGTTCCTACTGCTTGCTTTAACGTTCATACCCGTGTTCTTACGCTTCCTATGTGGGAAAAGGCAAGCAGTCTCGTATATGACCTTCTGGTGGGTCATGAGGTGGGTCATGCTTTGTTTACCCCAGATGAGGATTGGTTGAAAAAATATAAGATCCCAGCACAGTTTGTGAATGTAGTTGAAGATGCTCGCATTGAGAAACTGATGAAGCGTAAGTATGCTGGTCTTGCTAAGACTTTCTTCAATGGTTACAAAGAACTGAACGAAGAAGATTTCTTCCAACTCGAAGAAGAGGATATTTCTACATTCAATCTTGCTGACCGAGCCAATCTATATTTCAAGATTGGTAACTTTATTACTCTGGATTTCTCTTCTGAGGAAAAAGAAATTATTAATATGATTGGTGCATGTGAAAGTTTCGCAGATGCACTAATTGCTGCTGAGGAACTTTACAAATATTGTAAGAAAGAAAAGGAGAAGCAACAAAAGGTTGCTGATCTAGATTCTCATGAAACTCCAGGAAATTCTCAATCACAATCTCAATCAAATGAGATTGTAGAAAGTAATGATTCATCTTCTGAACAAGATGGTGATAGTGATAACTCTCAACCACAAAATGATAATGGGGAAACTGGTAATGCTCAAGGTGAAGACACTACCGTAAAATCACAAGAATCAGATAAAGATCCTGAGGTTCGTACTGCAGAATCTCTTGAAGATAAGATTCGAGATCTTGTGGGTAATGATAGTTATGATAATGTTTATCTCGAAATTCCTCAGGTAAATCTTGAAACTGTAATTGGGAAAAATTTCAATGTCCATAAAGATATTGATGATTCATTTGCCCATCAACAGAAAATTCATAATGAACATGCTAAAGATAAAGGATATGGAGCAGTAAATCTTTATGAGGAGTCTGACCTTGAGTATAGAAAGTTCAAGTCTTCTGCTCAGAAAGAAGTTAACTATTTGGTAAAAGAATTTGAATGTCGCAAAGCAGCAGATCAATACTCTCGTGCATCTACTGCTCGTACAGGAGTTCTTGATACTGCCCGTCTTCACACTTACAAATACAATGAAGATCTGTTCAAAAAAGTATCTGTGATTCCTGATGGTAAAAATCATGGTCTGGTATTTGTTCTGGACTGGAGTGGTTCCATGGCCGAAGTGATGCTTGATACTTGTAAGCAACTCTTCAACCTTATTTGGTTCTGTAAGAAGGTCTCTATTCCTTTTGAAGTTTATGCTTTTACTAATGAATGGCGGCGTGGTGAGTATGATTATGAAAATGATCGATATCTTGCTGCAGACCGTACCCCCCATTATCAAAAGAAGGATGGTCTTCTAGTTGTTGATGAGACTTTCTCTATGATGAACATTCTTACTAGTAAAGTTTCTGGTAGCATTCTTGAACATCAGATGCTTAATATTTGGCGTCTTGCTTACTGTTTTGGTAGGAGTTACAGTTCTCCTTATACTTATTCTAGTCGCATGAGTCTTTCTGGTACTCCTCTTAATGAGTCTTTGATTGCACTTCATCAGATTCTTCCAAAGTTTCAAAAGGAGAACAAACTGCAAAAAGTTCAGTGTATTGTTCTTACCGATGGTGAAGCAAATCAACTAGTATGTCATAAAGAGGTTCATCGTCGCTGGGAGAAAGAACCTTATATTGGAAATGGATATATCAATCCAATGAGTACATTTTTGCGTGATCGTAAACTTGGAACTACATATCAGTTTAGATATGCATACCATGAGTTTACTGATCTTCTCCTAAGAAACCTAAAAGATAAGTTTTCCAATACAAACTTTATTGGTATCCGTGTTCTTGATGGCCGCAATATGAGTCGATTTGTTCAGATGTATCACTCCCATAATGATAAGCAGTATGAAAAAATCCAGAGTGACTGGAAGAAACTAAAGAGTTTTACTATCACCAACTCTGGATATGATGCGTATTTTGGTCTTTCTTCATCGGCACTTTCTCAGGATACTGAGTTTGATATTCATGAACATGCAACTAAAGCACAAATTAAATCCGCGTTTGCTAAATCTCTGAAAACCAAAAAACTCAATAAAAAAGTTCTCGGTGAGTTTATTTCTTTGGTAGCATAAATATTTGTAAAAAAATGAAATCTTTTAGAGAGTTTATGGAGACTAGTGAGAGCTGGTCTCAAAAATATAAAAAGTCAATAGACTGCAATAACCCTAAAGGATTCAGTCAGAGAGCGCATTGTGCTGGAAGAAAAAAAGTAGAAGAAGCACTTGATGGTAAATCTGCAAAAGATCCTGGATATTCTCTAAGAGATTGGTTTAAGGGCGGTGGATGGGTTCAGGCTGGCGGAAAGTATGATGGGAAACCTTGTGCTAAGCAACCTGGACAAAAAACTAAACCTTATTGTAGAGACGCAGACGATCGTGCTGCAATGGATAAGGATGAGAGAAATAAGAGAGCCGCTAAGAAGCGTAGAGAAGATCCAAATCCAAATAGATCTGGCGCTGCAAAAATAGTGACTCAGGAAGAGGCAGGTGAAAAAGATGCCTGCTACAAAAAAGTAAAATCTAGGTATAGTGTTTGGCCAAGTGCATATGCTTCTGGAGCATTATCAAAATGCCGTAAAGTTGGTGCAGCAAACTGGGGGAACAAATCCAAAAAGAAAAAGTAAATTATGAAGACTAAATTTCCATTTGACCACATTATAAAATATGATAGTAAAGAAGTTTGGATTAAATGTAATAGCAGTATCACTGCTATGGGACTTTCTTCATTAGTGAATAAGTATTACCCAGGATACACTGCAAAAATTGTAACTGAAGAATATTTGAATAAGTGGCGCAACCAGTTGGCGAACTGACCACTCGGTGGGAAACCAAGACCTTTTTTCCCTTATAATGACTCTGTTGAAACAAATGACCCATTCATGTCTCGCCTTAAAATGACCGACGACCAAATTCTTATTGATCTCAAAAATACTTTCGGTACAGAATTTACTGCTGCTGATGTTCGTGGTTATTGTGCTTCTAAAAGTATTTCCTATCCAACTGTAACTAAGCGACTGGAACAATTTAAAGTTGGTCGTGGTCGTTGGAATATGGAGATCACTCGTGAACGAGTAGAAGAGATCGAACGTTCATATCAAGCTCCTTCAGTTCTTCCTGCTGTGGAACAAAATCTAATTCCTGATAAAGATGATACCTTCGTCCAGTTTGGTAACTTTAAAGATATTAAACGTATTATTCAGTCCCGTATTTTTTATCCTGCGTTCATTACGGGTCTTTCGGGTAACGGTAAAACGTTCTCTGTTGAGCAGGCGTGTGCTCAACTTAAGCGTGAACTAATTCGTGTAAACATTACGATCGAAACTGATGAGGATGATCTAATTGGTGGTTTCCGCCTTGTGAACGGTGAAACTGTTTGGCATAATGGTCCTGTTGTAGAAGCACTTGAGCGTGGTGCTGTTCTTTTGTTGGATGAGATTGACCTTGCTTCTAACAAAATTCTATGTCTGCAATCCATCCTAGAAGGTAAAGGCGTCTTTCTTAAAAAGATTGGTCGTTTCGTGAAACCTACCGCAGGTTTCAATGTTATCGCTACCGCTAACACTAAGGGTAAGGGTTCTGACGATGGCCGCTTTATCGGTACTAATGTTCTCAACGAAGCATTCCTTGAACGTTTCCCTGTGACCTTTGAGCAGTCCTATCCCGCTCCCAGTACCGAGCAGAAGATCCTAGAAGGCGTTGCGCTGGATCTGCAGGTGGAAGACCGCAACTTCTGCAAGCGCCTGGTTGACTGGGCAGATATCATTCGTAAAACGTTCTATGATGGTGGGATTGAGGAAATCATCAGCACCCGCCGACTCGTTCATATCATCCGTGCTTACAGCATTTTCCAAGATAAGGCAAAGGCAATTCAAGTTTGTGTGAATCGTTTTGATGACGAAACCAAGCAAGCATTCCTGGAACTGTATGATAAAGTAGATGCTGACTTCCAAATGCCTACTGAGCAGGTTGACTACAACCCCAATATTGACCAACCTACTCCTTTCTGATAAAATAACAAAAGACATATCTTCTTTTTATTATGGACGAGTATCCTTATTCTGATAATGATTTCAAATCAACGCCTAACCTATTAGACAGTTATGTATTTTCTTTGAACTCTAATGATCAAATTGAAATTAAAAAAACTCCAGTGACCTCATCGATTATGAATGAAACAAAGAACCATCTTTGGAAATATAATGAAGATAAAATCCTGAAAGATATTCAGGATTATGTGACTAGTACCTATGGAAGTCACTATTGTGGTCATAATCAAGACCACAAAGATATTCAAACAATTGATCTTATGGCGGCAAAGGATCTTGCCCCTGGTTTCTGTCAAGCAAATATCCTAAAATATGGTAGTCGGTATGGTGATAAGGATGGTCGCAATAAGCGTGACCTCCTAAAAGTTATTCACTATGCTATGCTTCTACTACACTTTGACGGGCACTATACTCGCAAAGACAATGGCCTTTCTGAATTCTTTCGCTGATTATTATGAAACTATCTGATAAAACTCTCAACCTCCTAAAGAATTTTTCTTCCATCAATCAATCAATTCTTTTTAAGGAAGGAAATACTCTTAGGACAATTTCTGTTATGAAAAACATTCTAGCAGAAGCAAAAATTACTGAAGATTTCACAAAAGATTTTGGTATCTATGACCTGAACCAATTCCTTAATTTTCTTGCTCTTTACCAACCTGCTGAGTTGGACTTTGAGAATGATAATTATGTGGTCATCAAAGAAGGTAAAAATCGATCAAAATATTTCTTTGCTGATCCTAATGTAATTGTTGTCCCTCCAGAAAAAGATATTGTTCTTCCAAGTGAAGATGTTTGTTTCGAACTCAGTACTCAGCAACTAGATAAACTTCTGAAGGCATCTGCTGTTGGTCAACTTCCAGATCTTTCTGCTGTTGGTGAAAATGGAGTAGTTAAACTTGTTGTTCGTGACAAAAAGAACGACACTTCAAACGACTTTTCTATTGTTGTTGGTGAGACTGACTCTGAGTTTGTTTTCAACTTCAAGGTAGAAAATATCAAGATTCTTCCTGGTTCATATGAGGTAGTTATTTCTAAGAAACTACTATCTAAATTCAGTCATACTGATTATGATCTGATTTATCATATTGCTCTAGAACCCGATTCTACTTTTGGATGAAGTATTCAGTAAAATATAAATTGCCTGGGGACAATAGGTATCTAGAAATGGTTGTTGATGCTAGCAGTCAATCCCAGGCTAAAAAGATTGCACAGGCACAGGTTCCATCTGCTATAATTGTGGGTGGACCCCAACCAATTTGAATTCATTTTATATCATGAATATTTTTGTTACTTCTCCTTGGCCAGCAGAAAGTGCTATTTGTCTCCCAGATAAACATATCGTTAAGATGCCTCTAGAATGCTGTCAAATGCTTTCTATTGTTGCATCTAAATGGTATCATAACTACGGCACCCTTCCCAAGTCCGATGGAACTCCATATGCGACTGAGAAGGGTGCATTTCGTAATCACCCATGTACAAAGTGGGCAGCGGAATCAATACACAATGCTTATTGGTTGATTAAATGGGGAATGAACTTATGCGATGAATATACTGTAAGATATAATAAAGAACATTCTTGCTACAAAACACTTGTTGATGCATACTACCTTTTTCCTAAAGGTAAAATTACTGATGTAACACCATTTGCTCGTGCTATGCCTGAAGAGTGGAAATTTGATGAGAGTATTGATACCTTTACTGCATATAAAAGGTATATTGCTTCTAAGACTTGGGTAAAAGATAATTATCTTCGTATGCCCCAACGTAAACCTGATTGGATTTGATTATGAATAGTGATTTTATTTGGGTTGAGAAATACCGACCAAAGACAATTCAAGAATGTATCCTTCCCGAAGGTACTAAAAAAACATTCCAAGATTTCCTAAATAGGGGAGAAATTCCTAACATGCTTCTTTCTGGTCCTCCTGGGATTGGAAAAACTACAGTTGCAAAAGCATTGTGCAATGAACTTGGAGTAGATTTTTATGTCATCAATGGATCCGACGAGGGTAGATTCCTCGATACTGTCCGAAACAATGCGAAAAACTTCGCTTCGACCGTATCGCTTTCGTCAACTGCTAAACACAAAGTCATCATCATTGATGAGGCAGATAACACAACAAACGACGTACAACTCCTCCTACGGGCATTTACTGAGGAATTTGCTAACAACTGCAGATTCATCCTCACCTGCAATTACAAGAACAAAATCATTGAACCACTGCACTCAAGATGTGCAGTCATTGAATTTGGGATCAAGGGAAAAGAAAAGGCCCAACTTGCCGCTGGGTTTTATAATCGCCTCCTTGAAATCCTTCAAATCGAAAACGTTGAGTATGATCAAAAAGTTCTAATTGAACTGATCAATAAGCACTTTCCTGATTGGAGGCGAGTCCTTAATGAATGTCAGAGATATTCTTCTGGTGGAAAAATTGATTCTGCAATTCTTGCAACATTTTCTGATATTAATGTAAATGAACTTATCAAAAATCTTAAGGATAAAAACTTCTCAGAAGTTAGAAAGTGGGTGGTCTCCAACTTGGATAACGATGCTTCTAGTCTTCTTCGCAGGGTTTATGACGCCGCTTATGATAGCCTGGTTCCCGCATCTATCCCTGCTGCCGTTCTTGTTATTGCTAAGTATCAATACCAATGTGCGTTCGTGGCTGATCAAGAAATTAACCTTCTAGCAGCATTAACTGAAATTATGTGTGAGTGTGAATTTAAATGATTAGTCGAAGTGAATTAATGCACTACCGTATTCAAGCATTGATGCGTGAGCATACTTTTGCCGAAGATCAAATGAAATATCTTGGTATTCGTAATGATGGTAAACACTGGTATCTTGTCGGCGGAGAGCATGAAGTATCTGTAGATCAATTTGAAGACATTGAATTTTTAGGTATGGTGGATGAAAAATGAAAACAAAACATCATCAAGTTAAATCTCAGTGGTATTACATTTTCTGGGGAATTATGGCCGTATCTGTTGTTGGTGGTCAAATTTATGTTGGTATGGGTTATAGAAAAATGGCGGAAGCAACTAAAGATACATCAATTTCTGTTACATGTGTTCCGCAATATATCGTTCCCCCAAAACAAAATAGAAAAGGTGAGTTTGAATGATAGTTTCTGAACAAGATGCTTTATGGGCAGCAAATGAGTTTATTGATTACTTCTCACATATGGGAAGTATTGAAGACTATTTGCGCTTTGTTAAAAAGAAACTTGTTAAAGGAACAAATACCATCGCTCCTCTTCATGATGAATTCTTTAATGAAGATATTCATCCAGAAGACATGGAATTTGATATTAAATTTATAGGAGATCGTTTTCAACAATCTCTACCTCAGGAACATTATAATAATCTTTTACAAGTAGTTTCATCTCATAATAATGAATCTAATATTCCAGGAAGAGAACTTCGTTGGATGGTATTTGAAAAAAATACAAGTAAAATATTAGGGTTTATTCGTTTTGGTTCTCCTACAATTAATTCAAAACCAAGAAATGAATGGTTAGGTAGAACACCTGACCTTTCTATTTTTAATCGTCATGCTGCAATGGGATTTGTGATTGTTCCATCCCAACCCTTTGGATACAACTATCTTGGGGGAAAACTTCTTGCTTTACTGTGCTGTTCTCATTTTGCTCGTGAGACTCTTAATGAAGTTTTTGAAAAGGATATCGCTCTTTTTGAAACCACATCTCTTTATGGTTCAACAACAGATGCATCACAATATGATGGACTTAAACCATACATGAGATACAAAGGACTTACTGAAAGTAAATTTCTTCCGTTACTGCATGACGATGTATTTCATAAGTTGCATGATAGATTCACCTATTTGAATAACAACACTCCTTTAACTGATAACAAAGCCTCATCAAAAAAGATGAAAAGGCAAACTAAAATGATTTCTATCATTAGGAATTCTTTACAAGATAAAGAAAAACTAGCAGACTTTAATAAAGTCATTGATACTGCCTTTGCTCTTACGCAAAAGAAGAGGTTTTATATCTCAGACTATGGTTATGAAAATGTTCGTGAAGTAATTCTTGGCGAACAGGATAAATTGATCCGTGGTCAGAATTGGGATAAATTTCATCTTGAGAATATTATTTCTTGGTGGAAAAAGAAATCAGCAAAGAGATATGAGAAGTTAAAGGAAGAGGGAAGGTTTAGAACCAAAGTTGAACTTTGGACCGATGAAGATGAAATTCAAATTATACGATGACTTACGAACTTAAAGATTGGTTAAACTCCATCAACTTTACTAAGGAAAATCTTGCAGAGGATTCCTCAGTAAATCTTAAAAAAGAATATCCGTCTTATATTATAAACAGATGCCTTTCTGGACATATTGATTGTATTCTTTATGCAAATGAGATGAATATTAATCATCACTTGGATAAAGATCTACAATATTCATTTTATCTAAATAGTCTAAGGAAAAAGAAGAGATTTTCTCCTTGGATCCGAAAAGATAAAATCAAAGATTTAGAGTGCGTTAAGCAATACTATGGTTATAGTAATGAAAAAGCATTTCAGGCTTTGAAAATCTTATCAAAATCTCAACTCGATTTTATTAAACAACGACTTGAAACTGGCGGAAAAAAATGACTAATCAAACTATTGAACCACAGGTAAACTGGTCTCCTGAAATGATGGTAGAAGTTGTTCTGAATGAACCAGATGACTTCTTAAAAGTACGTGAAACATTGACTCGTATCGGAGTAGCATCAAGGAAGGAGAAAAAACTCTATCAGAGTGCTCATATTCTTCATAAGCAGGGTAGATATTATATTACTCACTTTAAAGAACTGTTTGCTCTTGATGGTAAACATGCTAACCTGACTGTAAATGATGTTCAACGCAGAAATAGAATTATTCGTCTATTGTCTGATTGGGGTCTAATTACGGTTGTGAATCAGGATAAAATTCTTGATATCGCCCCACTAAATCAAATTAAGGTACTTTCTTATAAAGATAAGGGTGACTGGATTCTCGAACAGAAGTACAATATTGGTAAGAAAGGAAAGGCAGTAGAAACTGAATAAATAATACTGAGACCTTTCGTGCGGTCTCTACAAAAGTCGGAACACCCTAAAAAGAGGTTGGGTTTTTACCCCTCCTCTTTTTTTCGTTTCTTGTATAATTAGTAATGGATGCCTTCGGGGTCCATACAACACAAACTCGCTTTTAAAGGAGCTACTATAATGACTAATCTTGCAACTTCAAGGTTCAACTCTGCAGATCTTCCTGCTTTGATGGAAAGGATCAGTAAGTACAGTATTGGAATGGATGAATATTTTGATCGCTTATTCCATCTACATGAGACCACTACTAACTATCCCCCATATAATCTTGTTCAAGTCAGTAATGTAGAATCACGACTAGAACTTGCTCTTGCTGGATTTAAGAAGAAGGAGGTTTATGTCTACACTCAAGACGGTAAACTCTTTGTGGAAGGCCAAAAAGAGGATAAAGAATCGGAGTCCAACTATATCCACAAAGGTTTGGCTCAACGGAGTTTTAAGAGAGCGTGGACGCTCTCTGATGATACGGAAGTTAGATCAGTTGATTTTGAGGATGGGCTTTTGACTATCACACTTGGTAGGATTGTTCCTGAGCATCATAAGCGAAAGGACTATCTCTAAATAAAAATAAAAAATGAAATCTTTCGACGAATTCAAAGAAATTGCATATAAAAATGCAATTCCGCATACTGTATATTCTCAAGGAAAACAAAAACGTATTTCAAAAGGAAAAGCGGTTCCAGTAAGAAGTCGTTCAAGTGCTGGTGGTAATGGAGATTCTGGTGATGGAAGTGGTGGAGATGGTGGAGAATAAATAGTATTGAATATCGTCGGCGCAGACGGGGAGGCAACTGGCACAATCCAGTTGACGCCTCCCCTTTTTCTTGTTAAACTAGTAAGAGATGAATTGTATTTATGGCTATTAAACTCATTGTATTAAAATCTGGTGAAAACATCATTGCAGATATGAATGAAATGGTTGTTGAAGATAAAACCGTTGGTTTTTATCTGGAAAAAGCATGTATTGTAAGGATCATGGGTGGTGGAGAAAAACCACAAAGACCTCAAAAAGCAAGACCTCCTGAAGAAAAAACCAGTTTTGATATCAGTCTATTTCCATGGATTCCACTAGCAAAAGGAACAACACTTCCTATTTCAATTGATTGGGTAATTACTTTTACCGATCCAGTAGATATGCTTTATGAAATGTACGTTAATAACGTACTTTCTGGTGAGAAAGAATGGGGAGAAGGTCTTAACCGAAAGGAGGATGAGGATGGCGATTGTAAAACTTGTAGGTGATATAGATGGAAAATATTAAATTGCTTGTACTAACAAATAATCAAGTTCTAGTTTCAAAGATAGAAGAAGTAGCTGCTGACTTAGGAGAACCTGATTGTAAACTTGTTGATCCTTATTTGATCACTGGAGAAACTTTACAACCATGGTTATTTGAATATACTATGGAATCTACAGTTATGATTCGTTCTGATAATATCCTAACAATTTCCGATCCAAAACCAACCATCCTAGAAAAGTATCAAACGCTGACTAAATGAAGTTTTATACCAATGTGCAAATGATCGGGAATCAATTTCTCGTTCGTGGTTATGAAAATGGTAAACATGTAATGTTTAAAGATGAGTATTTCCCAACTCTCTTTGTAAAATCAAATAAACCAACTGAATATAAAACTCTAGAAGGTGACTATGTTGAGTCAGTTCAACCTGGAACCGTTCGTGATTGTAGGGAATTTTATAAAAAGTACGACGGTGTAGATAACTTTAAAATCTATGGTAACGAAAGGTATATCTATCAGTATATTTCTGATAAGTATCCTGAGGATGAAATCAAATTTGATATCAGCAAGATTCGATTGGTGACTATTGATATTGAAACGCAATCTGAATATGGATTTCCTGATCCAAAAGTTTGCGATGAAGAGATCTTGCTAATTACCATTCAGGATTATTCAGCAAAAGAAATCATTACTTGGGGTACAAAACCTTACAGTGGGAAAAAAGAAAAATTCAAATACATTGAATGTGAATCTGAATTTGCACTTCTAAATTCTTTTATTTACTATTGGAGTAATAATACTCCTGATGTTATTACTGGATGGAACATTCAATTCTTCGACGTTCCTTATATCTGTGGACGTTTATCTAGGGTTCTTGGTGAGAAAAAATTAAAAACTTTCTCTCCTTGGGGACTTGTTACTCAAAATGAAGTATGGGTAAATAACCGACAGCAAGTTGCATATGATATTGGTGGTATAACTCAATTAGATTATCTTGATCTCTATAAGAAGTTTACTTACAAAGCACAAGAATCATATCGACTTGACTATATTGCTGAAGTTGAACTTGGTCAAAAGAAACTAGATCACTCTGAGTTTGATACATTCAAGGATTTCTACACTAAAGGGTGGAAAAAATTTGTAGATTACAATATTGTTGACGTTGAACTTGTTGATCGTCTTGAGGACAAGATGAAACTCATCGAACTTGCAATTACCATGGCTTATGATGCTAAGGTAAATTACAATGATGTTTTCTATCAGGTTCGAATGTGGGACAATATTATCTACAATTATCTTAAGAAGAGAAATGTAGTTATTCCACAAAAGGATAAGACTGAAAAGAACGACAAATATGCTGGAGCATATGTTAAAGAACCAGTTCCAGGTGTTTATGATTGGATCGTTAACTTTGACCTTAACTCACTATATCCTCATTTGATTATGCAATCAAACATCAGTCCAGAAACACTGGTTGATGAGAGATGCCCTAATGTTTCTGTAGAAAGAATTCTTGATCAAAAGGTTACCTTTGAAATGTATAAAGACTATGCAATTACTCCAAATGGAGCAATGTATAGGAAAGACATTAAAGGAATTCTTCCTGAACTTATGGAAAAAATGTATCAGGAGAGGGTCATTTTTAAAAAGAAAATGATTGAAGCTAAAAAGCAGTATGAGAAGACTCCTACAAAGGAATTAGAAAAAGAAATCGCTAGGTGTAATAATATTCAGATGGCGAAAAAGATTTCTCTCAACTCTGCTTATGGTGCGATTGGTAATCAATACTTCAGGTATTACAAACTTGAGAATGCTGAAGCAATTACTTTATCTGGTCAAGTTGCAATTCGGTGGATTGAAAGAAAACTGAATAAGTATATGAATAATGTTCTTAAGACAAAGGATGTTGATTATGTTATTGCTTCAGATACTGATTCCATTTATATGCATATGGGTCCTTTGGTTGACCGTGTATACGAAGGCAGAGAGAAAACTACTGAGAGCATTGTCAACTTCCTTGATAAGGTCGCTAAAGTGGAACTTGAAAAGTATATTGAAAGTTCTTACCAAGAATTGGCGGAATACCTAAATTCATATGAGCAAAAGATGCAGATGAAGCGAGAGAATATTGCCGATCGTGGAATCTGGACTGCTAAAAAGCGATACATTATGAATGTATGGGATAGTGAAGGAGTTCGATACTCTGAACCTAAACTTAAGATTATGGGTATTGAGGCGGTAAAGTCTTCTACTCCAGCACCTTGTCGCAAAATGATTAAGGATGCGCTAAAACTAATTATGAATGGTACAGAAGAAAACGTTATTGATTTTATCGAAAGTTGTAGAAAGGAGTTTAAGAAATTACCTCCCGAGCAAATAGCTTTTCCTAGATCAGTATCAGATGTTGTTAAGCATAAGTGTTCTAGTAACATTTATGATAAAGGAACTCCAATTCATGTTAGAGGGGCATTACTTTTTAATTTCTATATTAAGAAGAATAAATTAGACCATAAGTATTCATTGATTCAGAATGGGGAAAAGATCAAGTTTTGTTATCTAAAAAAACCAAATTCTATTCATGAAAATGTTATTTCATTCATTCAGGATTTTCCTAAAGAATTGAATTTGGAAAGATATATTGATCATGATCTTCAGTTTGAAAAGGGATTTTTGGAACCTTTGAAAATAATTCTAAATTCTATTGGTTGGTCTGCTGAAAGGAAAACAACCCTTGATAGTTTTTTCCTATGATGGTATACTGTTTTTATTGATTAAAAAAATTATGGATTTTCTTAAAGATATTGTAAAAGAAATTGGTGGTGAGTACACACAACTTGCCTCAGATATTGATGAAACTGAAAAGTATGTTGATACAGGTTCGTACATTTTTAATGCACTGGTTTCAGGTAGCATATTTGGTGGTGTATCTGGGAACAAGATTACTGCTATTGCTGGAGAGTCTTCTACTGGAAAAACTTTCTTCTCTCTCGCTGTGGTTAAGAATTTTCTTGATTCTAACCCCGATGGTTATTGCCTCTACTTTGATACTGAGGCTGCTATTACTAAATCGCTTCTAGAATCCCGTGGAATTGATACTTCTCGCCTGGTTGTTGTTAATGTTGTTACTATCGAAGAGTTTCGTGGAAAGGCGCTCAAGGCGGTAGATCTTTACTTAAAAAAACCTGAAGGTGAGCGCAAGCCTTGCATGTTTGTGCTAGACTCTTTAGGAATGCTTTCTACCGAAAAAGAAATCACCGATGCACTGAACGATAAGCAAGTTCGTGATATGACCAAATCACAACTTGTGAAAGGAGCATTTAGAATGCTTACGCTCAAACTTGGTCAAGCAAACATCCCAATGATAGTTACTAATCACACTTATGACGTTATCGGAGCTTACGTACCAACTAAGGAAATGGGTGGAGGCAGCGGACTCAAGTACGCAGCAAGTTCGATCATTTATCTCAGCAAAAAGAAAGAAAAGGATGGAACGGAAGTGGTCGGAAATATTATCAAGGCTAAGACTGCTAAATCGCGTTTGAGTAAGGAGAATAAGGATGTTGAAGTCCGTCTGTATTATGATGAGCGCGGCCTTGATCGTTACTATGGTCTTCTGGAACTTGGTGAGATTGGTGGACTCTGGAAGAATGTAGCAGGGCGTTATGAGATAGATGGTAAAAAGATTTATGCAAAGCAGATTCTAAAAGAACCTGAAGAATATTTCACTGAAGAAGTGATGCAACAACTAGACGAAATCGCACGTAAGGAATTTAGTTATGGAGAAAGTTGAGTTTCTAATCCTTAGAAACCTCTTATTTAATGAAGAATACCTTAGAAAGGTAATTCCATTCTTAAAAAAAGAATACTTTGAAGATGAAAATCAAAAAGTAGTATTCGAAGAAATTTCCAACTTTGTTGAAAAGTATAATGAACTTCCCAACAAAGAAATTATTTCAATCGAAGTTGAAAACCGTAAAGATCTTAATGAATCTAACCTAAAAGATATTCTTTATCTAATCCAATGCCTTGAAGATATTACGGTAGAATTTCAATGGTTGATTAATACTACAGAAAAGTGGTGTCGTGACCGTGCAATTTATATTGCACTTATGGAATCGATTCAACTTGCTGATGGTAATGGAAAACAATCAAGAGATGCTATACCATCAATTTTGCAAGATGCTCTTGCAGTGAGTTTTGATAATCATGTTGGACATGATTATTTGCAAGATTATGAACAGAGATATGAATCGTATCACAGAACGGAGGATAAAATTGAATTTGATCTCGAATACTTTAACAAAATCACAAAAGGTGGTTTACCTAACAAGACTCTTAACGTCGCGCTTGCTGGTACAGGTGTCGGGAAATCTCTATTCATGTGCCACGTTGCTAGCTCCGTGTTGTTGCAAGGACGGAACGTTCTCTACATTACAATGGAGATGGCAGAAGAGAAAATTGCTGAACGAATTGACGCAAACTTACTGAACGTAAATATCCAAGATATTGGAGATCTACCTAAGAGTATGTTCGAGAGTAAGATTAATAATCTTGCAAAGAAGACTCAAGGTACTTTAATTATTAAAGAGTATCCTACTGCCTCTGCACATGCAGGACATTTTAGGTCTCTTCTGAATGAACTTGCACTTAAGAAGTCTTTTAAACCCGATATCATTTTTATTGATTATCTGAATATTTGTGCTTCTTCAAGGTATAAAGGAAATAGTAATATTAATTCCTATACTTTTGTGAAAGCAATTGCAGAAGAACTTCGTGGTCTTGCTGTTGAGTTTAATGTTCCAATCGTCAGTGCTACTCAGACTACTCGTTCTGGTTATGGTTCTTCTGATGTAGAACTAACTGATACCTCGGAATCATTTGGTTTGCCTGCAACTGCTGACTTAATGTTTGCACTTATTTCTACAGAAGAACTTGAAGAAATTGGTCAAATCTTAGTTAAGCAACTTAAGAATCGTTACAATGATCCTACAGTTTATAAGAGATTTGTGATTGGTATTGATAGGGCTAAGATGAGACTATATGATGTTGAGCAGTCAGCACAAGACAACATACTTGACTCTGGTAAAGAAGAAGAGTATGATTATGAAGAAGAAACAAAACCCAAACTAAAAAAATCATTTGAGGGATTTAAGTTTTGAATTATTACTCGGTATTCAATAAAGAAGGTAAAAAAATTGCCGACTGTGCAAGTATCCGAGATGCTATTATGTTAGTTGAATTTGATTCAACAAGAACTTATCGTCAAGTTAAACACATTAATCCAGAAACAATTAATGTGCCTCATATTAGACTGGATGATGATTTTCAACTTCCAGCACAACAAATTTTACCACAATCTGAACTTCAACCTTTTATTGTATGACTATGACTCTTAATAAGACAATTGATACTAACAAATATATTGATTTTGTTCGTCAAACTACAAGTCCTGCAAGTAGTGATTTTGCACAACTCCTTGCTCGTATGACCGAACTAGAAACATCTGCTGATGCTGATGTTCCTCGTCTACTAACTGCTGCTCTAGGAATGAGTGCAGAGTGTGGTGAGTTTACTGAAGTTGTAAAGAAAATTGTTCTTCAGGGAAAACCTTATAATGATGAGAATGCGTTTCATCTAAAACGAGAACTCGGAGATATCTGTTGGTATCTCGCTCAAGCATGTATGGCTCTTGATACTTCAATTGATGAAGTTCTCCAAATGAATTTTGAGAAACTGAGTGCTCGTTATCCAGAAGGATCTTTTGATGTTTATCGATCTGAAAATCGTGTAGAAGGTGACCTATGAGTAAAGAAAAGCAGGTAAGTATCAAACTAGATGTAAGATCTGCACTTGAAGTTCTTCAAGTACTTGATACTGCTACTGATGGATATAGTTTAGAATTTGCCCCAGAAAGAATCATCAGACTTCGTGATGTAATGATTCAATTGGATAGAGAATTAGAAAAAGCAATTGTTTGATTTTAGACCCTTTTGAAGGGTCTTTTTTTATAAATATCCTTAGAAGAATATAAAAAATTTTCTAATGGATATCAAAGAACTCAAAGGTTTGATGGAAGCATATTCTGGTGTTTATGCTTCTCAAGAGATTGATGAAGCAGTTTATGGTGGGGCAAAGAAAGAGCCTGAAGATACTAGAATGACCGTAACTGCTGCTGATAAGAAGGCAAATACCAAGGCATATCAAAATTACAAAGCAGGACATAAGGGATATAAGGCAGCACCTCATCTCGGTGAAGAGAATGTAGATGAAGCAACCGCAATGGCCAAGCGTGGTCATGATGAAACTGCAATTCGACAAAAGATTGCTAAGTCTACTGGTGGTGGTGCAGCAGCAGATAGAGCAACTAAACTAGAGAATAAACCAACTTACGGTGATGCTAAGAAAGCAAAGCAGAGACAAGATCTTGCTAGAAAACAGAGAGGTGATTTCCGTAAGACAACTTCATCATCTCCTGGTCTTCATGGTTACGCTCACAAGTCTGATGATCCTAAGGTAAAAGCAAAGCAAGCGGCAAGAGGAGCACAAAGAGGTGTTCTAACTCCTGCAGAGAAAAAGCAACTCAATAGAGAAGAGTTTGATATTTTTGAAACAGTTCTTGAGTTTCTTTGTGTAGAAGGATACGCAGAAACTCTAGAAGAAGCAGAGTGGATGATGGCAAATGAATTAGATGTTGAAGATATTCAAGCAATCCTTGAAGGTTCTTATGAAGATAGAATTGCTGCTAATAACAAAAAATATGATGCAAATCGTAAGAGAGCAGCACAAAGAGCAGCAGCGAGAAATGCCGCTAGAGATGCAGGTAAAACTGGAGCAGTCCCTGGTGTTGGTTATGTAACTCCTAGACGTGAAAAAGAAACTTATACTGATTCTTCTGGAAAAACAAGACACGGCAAAGGTCTCTGATAAATAACTTAAGAAGTTGATTCTACCCCTTGACTTTTTAGTTGAGGGGTTTTATAATATTCAAACTTGGGGATATAGCTCAGTTGGTAGAGCGCGGTCTTTGCAAGGCTGATGTCAGGAGTTCGAGTCTCCTTATCTCCATAAACTAAATATTTGAAATATGCTTTGCATTTATGTCGGCAAGTATAGTATCAACTATTAATGGTTGCCTGTCTCCTGGATATGAGATAGTAACTGAATATGACCAAGTAACTGCAAAAGGTGGGACTAATAAATTTATCTATGTTATTGGAGGTCCCAGCACAAGAGCAATTAGAAGAATAGAACTAGAAAAAATATCAAAATCTATTAATGTTCCTGGATATAGATTTTTTTATATAAATTCTGATAAAAGTTTTAGATATAAGTATAGATATAGACAAATAACAATGTCCAGTGAAATTGGATTTGTGATTGGGATATCTGACCAAGATTTTGATAAAATCAAAGCAAATTCTTTAGATGAAGAAACTTTGTGGACCAAAGGATCTCCTACTTATATTTTAACTTTAAAACCAAAATCTTCAGCAGAAAAAAGTTTTCAGATAAGACCCGCATCAATTCCTGGGTTGGTTGAGAATAAACTAACACCAGAAAAATTGAGAGAATTGACTGTAAAGTATGTTAATTCAGTTGAACCTGATTTGGTGCCTTTATTTGATTCTTATTTTGATGATTTGAAGAAAACAACAGTTTCTCAACATGTTTCTATGATTGACTTTGGAAGCGAATCTTTGGAAATATTTTCTGCATATTCTTTAGCGCACGAGTTAACAAGAAAAACTCAACTGAGAAAAAAATTAGGAATAGAAACGAACAAGAAAGATGGGTGGTATATTTTATTCCCTAGACAACAGAATCTACCATTAGTTGATTATTATCTTTATTTTCCTGGTGCTAGAGATGATCAACGAATAAAAGTATCAGTAAAAAATGCTTTTAAGGGAAAAACACCAAATACTATAACTCCAAAAAATTTATTTGAAACTACTAAAGAATTGACTGATTGGTATAAAAATAATAGGTCACAATCTTATCAAACAAAAACTTTTTGGGGAGGGGTATCTTTACCAGCATCTGCAGGAAAAACTTCAAACATATATCCATTAGAATCTGTTAAAAAATTTAGCAAATCTGATTTTGTAAATTTAGCTGAAAACTTTTTACGTTCTTATGGTGTTAGAGAAATCAATGGTAAACCGTTAAGAAAAGAAACTGAATACTTATATGATTATATAAAAAAATTAAATGTTAGATCTTTGCGACAGGGATCCAACATTGATGATATACAAATTAAAAATTATTTAACTAATACGATTTTAAAAAATACAAAAAGTCAAAGTCAAGCAAAAACAAATGTGACGGCTCTTTCCTTTTTGTGTGAAAAGATATTTGAATATGCTTCTAGAAAAAATGGGGAGATGAACTTTATAAAAATGTTTTATGATAAAGCAATATATGAAAAGCAAGTAATTTATTCAACCGCAAAAGATGTGAAAGTGGGTAACAATGTAAAAATCTATTTTGAAACAATAGGTATGTATAATTGGGATACTTTTACTAAGAGAAAAAATTGGATGAGTCTGAGGAGTAAGAACACTGCTTCTACACTTGGATATGGGGCATTAGGAATTGATCCAAGATTATTTTAATCAATAAATATAAGTATATCAAGATACATATGAAAAGTTTTTCACGATTTTTATCTGAGGTAAGAGATTCGCAGGCAGTTATGCAAGCGAAAAGGCTTGGCTTGACTGGAGATGGTCATGGTGGTTGGTATGATAAAAATGGAGAATTTACAGCTAAAACTGTCGGTGGAAAACTAAAGTTTTATAATCAAAATCAAGTCACAGGTGAGCAAGATCCTCCCCAACAAAGAACGGTTGCAAATCAACAACCAGTTGCGACGCAAGTTCAACCAACACAACAAGAACCAGAGCAAGAAACGCAACCAGAAGATAAAGGTGTTTTGACGATTGCTTTTGGTAGATTTAATCCACCAACAACTGGACATGAGAAGTTGTTGGATACTGTTGCAAATGTAGCAGGAAAGGGAGGAGAGTATAAAATATATCCTTCAAGATCTAATGATCCTAAGAAAAATCCTTTAGATCCTGATACTAAAATATCTGTGATGCGTCAGATGTATCCAAAGCATGGTGAAAGAATTGTTAATGATGCAAATTCAAGAACAATCTTTGATGTATTAAAACAAGCACATGCGGATGGATACAGTGGAGTTAATATTGTTGTTGGATCAGATCGTCAAGCAGAATTTGAAAAGCTAGCTAATAAGTATAATGGAGATCTTTATGACTTTGCTGAATTAAATGTAGTTTCTGCTGGAGAAAGAGATCCTGATGCTGATGATGTGAGTGGGATGTCCGCTTCAAAAATGCGTAAAGCAGCCGCTGAAAATGATTTTGAAACTTTTAGAAAGGGAACACCTAAAACACTTGATGATAAAGAGGCAAGAAAATTATTTTTAACTATCCGAAAGTCGATGAAAATTGAGGAAGGATGGAATCTGTGGGAAATATGTCCTAAGGAAGATATTGAAGGACTTCGTGAGTTATATGTTAGAAATGAAATATACAAAGTTGGTGAGTTTGTTGAAAATTTAAATACTGGATTAGTTGGAAAAATTATTCGTCGAGGAGCGAATTATTTAATATGTGTTACTGAAAATAATATTATGTTTAAACCATGGATCAAAGATGTTTCCGAATGGACAGAAGTATCTGGAGTTCCTGCAAAAGAAAGAGAAGTTGGAACAGACTCTTATAGAGAGTATGCTATGAAAATGACCGGAACAAAGAAAATAAAGAATTTCATAAATAAGTATAAGAAAAAATAACTTTTTTAAAGATGGCGTCTAATATTTTCGATGAACTAAAACAAGTTTATGTTAATGAGGTTATAGAACCAAAATTAGGCAAAAAAGAAGAACCAAAGTCTTCTTCTGGAGATTCTGGATCTGGAGCACCTGGAGAGTCTTCAGAAAAAAGAGTTAGACAAGCTGTATATGATATTAGATATAGAGCACGTAGGGAAGATGTTCCTCTGGAGCAAGCTTTTAGTCAATATATGTCTAACACATCTATGAATGCTGTTGAGAAAGATTCTGTTAAAGAGAAGTTGGGAATCGGACCAGGAAAAGCATCTGGTGGCGCGGTTAAAGAAGAATCTGAAATGAAAAAGTATAAGGTCAGAGTGACTGATAAAATGAGTGGTAAGTCATATGTACGTATGGCCACTAGAGAAAAAATTAATCAACTAAGATCTAATAAGAATATCTCATCAGTAGAAATGACTTCATATGGTGATCCATATGAGGGTGAAAAGAAAAAGGGTAAGCAAACTGCAAAGGTTGCATCTGGAAAAGGTCTAGATCCAGTTGGGCGTGAAGATAAAGATATTGATAATGATGGTGATCATGATAAGAGTGATAAGTATCTTTTAAACCGTAGAAAGGTTCGTGGTGCTGCTATTTCTAAAAATAATGTAAAGGAAAATTTGTCTAATTGGAGACAAGAATTATCAGAAGTTGTGGACACTCCAAACGCTTCTGAGAGTGAAGAAAAAAAAAATAAAGTAGTAGAAAAAAAAGTCAATAATAAAGTAGTAATCAATCCAAAAATTTCTGAAGGATTTGTAGTTGAATCATTGGAGATCACTGATGATATTATTAACCAAGTAATCTCCAACTCATCACAATATTTTTACGAAGAAGGTCTAAACGAATATGGTATTGATTTACTAATTGAAGAGATTGGATTAGATTCTTTTGTTGAGTTTATTTTTGATCTTAACGAGCAAGTTCTAGTTGAAAAATTAGAAACCCGTCTTCAGAAAAAGGCAGGAAAGGCTCTCAAAGGTCCTAAAGGTAGCAAAGTGCAAAGTGCAACTAATGCCGCCCTCAAAAAGCATGGATTAACCAGAAAGATTGATTCAGATTCTCCTTCATCTACTATTAAGAAAAATAGAAAAGTAGAAGCAAAACCTGAGGTTAAAACTGCAGTACAAAAAGCAAAAGAGAATCAACCAAAGAAGAGACCTGTACTAGATGCGATTGCTAGACAAGTCAATAAGGGTATGGAGAGACATAGAGCAGCGATGAGTGCTGCCCGTGAAACTGGTAAGACTATCGGTAAAGCTGCAAAAGGCGCAAGTCATGTTGCAAAGGGGTTTGCTTCTGGGGTTGGAACTGCTGCTAAAGTAGGTAAAAAAGTTTTAACTGGAGAAGAAGTGGAAATAAATGATGATATATTTGAGGGACTCACAAATGCTGAACTTTATTTCTTAAGTGATGATTTGATCGAAGAGATTGTAACAGAAGTATTTTTTGAGTATATTGAAGAGGGATATGAAATTGATCATATTCAGGAAACTCTAATTGAATCTTTAGATCAATCATATGAGGTATTAGTTGAAGCTGATAGATATGCTTCTGCGGTAGAAACTTCTAAAAAGAATGCTGCTGTTATTTCTAAAAGAAATGCTCAGCAAAGAAGAGCTGAAAAAATTAAAAAAGTAAAGGATACAGTTAGAAAAGTTGCATCAAATTTAAAATCTGGCGCTAAAAAAGCAGTAAAGTCTGCTGCATATGGTGCTGGTTATGCTGCAGGAAAAACTGTAAGTGGTGCTAAAAAAGCAACTTCCGCAATTAAGTCTGCTGGAGAAAAGGCAAAAGAGGTTTCTAAAAAAGTTACTTCCGCCGCTAAGTCTGGATATGAATCTGGATCTGGTGATGAAAAATCACAAAGTAGTGGATCTTATAGAATTAAGTATAAGGAATCTCAGAAATCCGAGAAAAAGCAAGGTATTCTTCATAAGATTGGATCACATCTAAAGAAAAATCTAAAGAAAGCTGTAGGAAAAACTGCTCGCTCAATTTCTAAGGGAGCAGAAAAAGTTGCATCTCGTTTAGGTGAAGATACCATTATTGAAAAGGCACCTCCAGGTTCAAAGTTTGAAAGAATGGTAAAACATGTTAAGAAAGGATATGCTGAAGGTGGATTGACCAAAAAAGAAAAAGGTATTGCTTATGCAACAGCATGGAAGCAATATAATAAAACCAAGTCCGAAGAAGTTTCTTTTGATGAAGCAATCAATACAAAAATTGTCGATCAAAAAACTTCAGCAGATGATAATGTTAGACAAAAGCAGTCTAGTGCTGTAAACCAACAACAAAATCAAGAGAAAAAGAAACTTTCTGCTCAGAAAGATAAAATGAGACAGCAAGAAGTTCAAATTCTTCAAAGAAAACTTCAGGCTTTAAGATCTGCTCCAAGGGGAAGTGATCCATCAATCACAGCTTCTTATCAACCAGAAGGAGATATTGTTAATGAATTAAATCGTTATGAAAGGGAGAAAGGTATTAATACAAAAACTAATAGACCAACTCAAACTGGTGGTGCTAAGGATGATAAAGCATATATTCATGTGAAGAAGTCAATTCGTAAGATGGAAGGAACACCTGCTGGACAACGTAAAAAAGTTCCGGGCAAGAAACCTCCTACTGCTGGTCAGTATGGGGCTCCAGCATCTCCTGCACAAAAAGTTGCAAAACGACGTGCTGATGCCAAAAGATCGCAAGATAATATGTCTTCAAGGTTTGATTGATCTAAATACTTTTGGATACTCTTTACGGAGGACATCATGAACGCAGTAGTTGCAGTGGTAAAACCACTTCTAATTTCAATTGCGACACATCCAGCAGTTAAGAATCTTGTTCTTGACCTACTCAAAAAGTATGTCGATAGTACAGATAATAGTATTGATAATGTTGTTTATGAACTTGTAAAGGATAAACTCTTTACACCTGAAGCATGATAACTTGTTTTTTAACTAACTGGGGAGTAACCATTGTTTTAGGTCTTTTGTTAACCGCCTCTGAGTGGTTAGCAAAAACAAAAAGATTTGAAGAAAATGGAATACTCGACCTAACGACTCACTTTTTAAAAGTAGTTTTACGTAAAGGAGACAAAAAGTAAGGTCTCCTTTTTTTATAAATATTCTTAGAAAATAAATTTTTATAGAAAGGTAATCACAATGGCACTCTGGGGAACAAAAGATAGTGTTTATTCTATTGGGGTTATTGGTCTTGATTATTCAACCAAAACTATCACTGGAACCGCAACTTCCTTCACTGCAGCAAGTGTTGGCGATGTAATTAGTATTGGAGCAGGAAATACCTTTGGTCAGGCCGTAATTGAAACTATCGTTTCTGATTCTACAGTAACAATTGCATCTACAGATTATCTCAGTGGTGCTGTTATTTCTGGTGTAGCATATACTATCTCTCAAAGACCAAAATATACTCTAGGCGATAGCAACTACTCTGCATCACAAATTTATGGTGTATCTGAAGTAGAAGCACAATCTAATGTTACTACTCAGTATGCAGTAACACATTCTGGTTGGGTAGGAATCAAGACATATAACGACGCAGACGGTAATCTAAGAGTTAAGACAGAAACTCTAGTTGCAATGTCTGGTATCACTACTGGAACTGCTTCTTATACTTCTGGTGGAGATGCTGATGATGATACTATCCTACCAGATAGATCTATCACCATTACAACTCAACCTCAGAGTGTTGGTGTAGGAACAACTGCAACCGCAACATTTACTGTAGTAGCATCTGCTACACCTTCAGCAGCACTTTCTTATCAATGGCAGTATTCTAGTACTGGAATTGCCTATACATCACTGACTAATAATGGAACTTATTCTGGAACAACAACTGCTGGTCTTGGTGTAACCAATACCAATGCATCTCTAAATGGATACTACTATAGAGTTGTTATTACTGCTGATGGTGGTGCAACCGCAACTTCAGACGCTGCTGTAATGACCGTTTCTTGATAAATTGAATATATGTTTTTTAATGAACTGAATGAGGACAATTTCCTCTTATTTGCTATTAAGAACTATGAGAATCCTCAGGCAGTCACTAAGGACGATTTTGATAACGATTTAAATAGATTCAAATATATTAAAAGATTACTGAAAAGATATAAAAATACAGGTGAGCTTAAAACTCACCTGTTAATAAATCATTTCATAGTTCTCTATAATATATTTGGTGATGCTGCGACGCCAATGTTATTTTTTAAAATAGAAAAAGAACTTTGGTCTCCTATTAAAACTTTTATAATGTTTTTGAATAAACTCCCTCAGTATCCAAAGTGCTATTTACACGATATTCCTGTTGATATATTTTGTTTATCCGAACTACAAAAAATATATAACAAAAATGGAAAAGATTGATAAAATAATTCAGAGAGTAAGAAGTCTTATGGAAGATGGCCCTACTATGGGTCTCTCTGGTGGCCAAATAGCAGGAACTCCACAGGCAGGAGATGAACCTCCAGTAGATTTTAGAAAGAAGAAATATAAGAAATTTCCAATCTTTTATAGGAATCTCATAAAGATGACAAAAAATAAATAATGTTAAAACTACTTGAGTTATTTGTTTAGTAGTATAAAATAAATGACTCAATAGAAAGATGTTTAATCAAAATCTGTCTACGGATACAAAGATCGCAGTTCTTGAGGAAAGATTATCATCATATGAACTTATGATGAATAAGATTGATGAAGCAATACAGATTATGGGAAAAACAAGTCAGAGCATTAGTAAGATGCTTGCAGTTCATGAGGAAAGAATTGATCAATGCAATAGAAATAATGATATTATTTCCAGTGCAAATAATGAATTAAAAGAAGAAAATAAAGAACAGTATGATAATTTTTCTAAAAGAATAGAAAAGGTTGAGACAAAATTAGAAGAAGTATCTAAGTTTCGCTGGATTTTAATTGGAATAGCAACGGTTATGACCTTTATGATTTCTCAATCAAGTTTTGTTATTGATATACTTACTCCAGACAATCAACAGTCTCAAATAGAAAAACTACAATCTAAATAATTCAAGTGTTGGCATGAGATGCCAATGAAAATTAAAAAGAATAAAAAAACGAATTTATATTCGTTACATAAGATTACTAACTCAGTCGTAAAGTGGACGGCCATAATGACCTCCTTATGCCTTGACAAAGTGAAATAACCTGATAGAATAGCAAGACACTATATCAGATTATGGACTTTATTGACGTAAAATACATTAATTTGATTTCGGCAAGATTTCAAAAGTTTAAGAAAGTTAAAAGTAATCTTTATAATTTTCGATGCCCTATTTGCGGAGACTCTCAGAAAAATAGAAATAAGGCAAGAGGGTATTTGTATGAAGTTAAAAATAACGTAAATTATAAATGTCATAATTGCGGAATTAATATATCATTTAATAATTTTTTGAAGCAAATTGATGTAAACTTGCATAAGCAATTTACATTTGAAAAATTCAAAGACGGACATACTGGTAAGAATTTTGTTATTGATGAACCAGAATTCAAATTTGAAAAACCAAAATTCAAACCAAAACAAAACATAAACTTACCTAAAGCATCTGAAAATTCTAATGCTAATGAATATCTCACTCGGAGAAAATTAAACCCTTATAAATTTTATTATACGGAAAATTTTAAGAGTTGGACCAATTCTCTAAAGCAAACATTTGACTCAGTAACTAAAGATGAACCGAGGATTATTATTCCTCTTGTTTATCAAGATACCCTAGTTGGATTCCAGGGTAGAGCAATTGGTCCATCAAAAATTAAGTACATTACAGTAATGCTCGATGATGAATCCCCAAAAATTTATGGTCTCGATGAAATACAAAAAGATAAAACTATCTACGTCACCGAAGGTCCGTTCGATTCCACTTTCATTCCAAACGCGATTGCTCTTTGCGGAGCTGACGGTGATCTTAGTAAGTGGGGTATTAGCGATCCTGTTTGGATATACGATAACGAACCACGAAATTCAGAAATTGTATCAAGAATCTCCCGAACAATCGATAGGGGAGAAAGAGTCGTTATCTGGCCATCCAATGTGATGGAAAAGGATATTAATGATATGATTTTATCTGGACTTAACGTTAAGTCTGTGATAGAATCAAATACTTACTCTGGATTAGAAGCAAAACTTAAATTTACTACCTGGAAGAAAATATGAGTAACGGTACAAAGGTTAAAAAGCGTGATGGTCGAATTGAGTCTCTTGACCTTGATAAGATGCATTTGATGGTTGAAGAGGCGTGTAGGGGTCTTGCAGGCGTCTCTGCGAGTCAAGTTGAGATGACTTCTGGTATTCAATTTTATGATGGAATTACCACTGGAGAAATTCAAGAAATTCTAATTCGTAGTGCAAGTGATCTAATCGATCTTGATCATCCAAATTATCAATATGTTGCCGCTCGCCTTTTACTATTTGCTGTGCGTAAGCAACTGTATGGAAAGATGAAAGAACTTCCTTCTTTAGAGGAGCATATTTACAACTGCGTTGCTCAAGAAGTATATGACTCAGATATTTTTAGTAAATATTCTAAGGAAGAAATTGAAAAGATTAATTCCTATATTGATCATGATCGTGACTTCCTGTTCACTTATGCAGGTTTACGTCAAGTCGTTGATAAGTACCTCGTGCAAGATAGAAGTAGTGGTGGAGTATACGAAACTCCACAGTTTATGTACATGATGATTGCTCTGACTATCTTTGCTGAGTATCCAAAAGAAACAAGACTCTCTTATGTAAAGAGGTATTATGACGCAATCTCAAAGCACAAAATCAACATCCCCACTCCCATCATGGCGGGAGTGCGAACGCCACTTAGACAATTTGCTAGTTGTGTTCTTGTTGATGTTGATGACACCCTCGATTCTATCTTTAGCTCTGATATGGCTATTGGTCGATACGTTGCACAAAGGGCGGGAATCGGTATCAACGCAGGTAGAATCCGTGGTATCAACAGTAAAATTAGAGGTGGCGAAGTCCAGCACACTGGCGTTGTACCGTTTCTCAAAAAGTTTGAAGCAACTGTCCGTTGCTGCACGCAAAATGGTATACGAGGAGGAAGCGCGACGGTCCACTTCCCAATCTGGCACCAAGAAATAGAAGATATTCTTGTTCTCAAAAACAATAAGGGTACGGAGGATAATCGTGTTCGTAAACTTGATTACAGTATTCAAATCAGCAAACTCTTCTATGAGAGATTCATTCAGGATGGTGAGATCACGCTTTTCTCCCCCCATGATGTACCTGGGCTTTATGATCGCTTTGGACTCCCTGGTTTTGATGAGCTCTACTGTGCATATGAAAAAGATTCGTCCATTCCGAAAAAAACTATTAAAGCGCAAGAACTCATTCTTAACCTTCTCAAGGAACGTGCGGAAACGGGTCGTATCTACATTATGAATATTGACCATTGTAATTCCCATTCATCATTTAAAGATAAAGTTAATATGAGCAATCTCTGTCAAGAGATTACCTTACCTACTGATCCAATCCAACATATTGATGATAAGATGGGTGAGATTGCTCTTTGCATTCTTTCTGCTATCAATGTTGGTAAAGTTAAGTCCGATGAAGAACTTGAAGAACTTTGTGAACTTTCCGTTCGTAGTCTTGACGAGTTGATTGACTATCAAAAATACCCCGTAGAGGCGGCGGAAATCGCCACCAAGGCGCGTAGATCTCTTGGAGTAGGTTTTATCGGTTTAGCTCATTATTTGGCGAAACTTGGATTTAAGTATGACTCACAGGAAGCATGGGATGCAGTTCACGGTCTTTCCGAATCTTTTCAATATTATCTACTGAAAGCATCCAATCAACTTGCAAAAGAAAAGGGATATTGTGAATACTTTGGTCGTACTAAGTATGCTGATGGTATCCTTCCAATTGATACTTATAAGCAAGATGTAGACGAAATTACTTCAGTTAAACTTCAACATGATTGGGAAACTCTACGTGCCGAGATTCAGGCACATGGTCTACGACATTCAACACTGTCCGCACAGATGCCTTCGGAGAGCAGTTCCGTTGTGTCAAATGCAACAAATGGAATCGAACCTCCTAGAGATTACTTGTCCATTAAGAAAAGTAAAAAAGGACCCCTTAAGCAGATTGTTCCACAGTATCATTCGCTCAAGAATCACTATACTCTTCTTTGGGATATGGAGTCTAATCGTGGTTATATTAATGTTGTTGCTGTGATGCAAAAATTCTTTGATCAGGCAATTAGTGGGAATTGGTCTTATAATCCAGAGAATTATAAAGATAATGAAGTTCCAACTTCCGTAATGGCTCAAGATCTTCTAACAACTTATAAGTTTGGTTGGAAAACCAGTTATTATCAAAATACTTATGATATTAAGACTGATGAAGTGAAAGAAGAAAAACCCAACTTGGAAAGTTTGATAAATGATATTATGAACTCAGAAGAAGAGGATTGTGAATCTTGTAAAATCTAAAATTCATGACAATTCAAAAATTTAAATAATAATGTGCAGTTGATTGGGAGTTAAAATAGAGGTAACCGAATGGAGTACAATTTTCTGAAAACCGAAGAGCAGAACATGACTAAACTTTCTGGAATGACCGTATTTAATACGGAACAAGTGAATACTAAAAAACAACCAATGTTCTTTGGAAAACCTTTGGGAATTCAGAGATATGATTCTTACAAATATCCAATTTTCGATAAACTAACGTCTCAACAACTTGGATACTTCTGGAGACCTGAAGAGGTTTCTCTCCAGAAGGATCGTGGAGACTATCAGACTCTTCGCCCAGAACAAAAGCATATCTATACTTCCAATTTGAAGTATCAGATCATGCTTGATTCTGTTCAGGGTCGTGGTCCTGGTATGGCTTTCATTCCTTATTGTTCTCTACCAGAACTTGAGGCATGTATGGAAGTATGGGGATTTATGGAGATGATCCATAGTCGTTCATACACTTATATCATTAAGAATATCTATTCAGACCCTTCTGAGGTGTTTGATACTATTATTGGAGATGATCGTATTCTAGAACGTGCTAAGAGCGTTACAGAGTCTTATGATGACTTCATTCAATCTGCACAGACTTATGGAACATCCAATGATTGGATGTTTAGACTTGAAGGAGTTAAAAACGCAAAGGAAACACTAAATGACGTTAAACGAAAACTCTATAGAGCAGTCGCCAACGTTAACATTCTTGAAGGTATTAGGTTCTACGTTAGTTTTGCTTGTAGTTTCGCATTCGGTGAACTTAAGCTCATGGAAGGATCAGCTAAAATCATCTCTCTTATCGCAAGAGACGAAAACCAACATCTAGCACTTACTCAGAACATTCTGAATAAGTGGAGGGAAGGTGATGATCCTGAAATGCAAAAAATTATGAAAGAGGAAGAAGAATGGACGTATAAGATGTTTGATCGTGCTGTAAATGAAGAAAAGAAGTGGGCAGATTATCTGTTCAAAGATGGTAGCATGATTGGACTTAACGACAAACTTCTTCAACAATACGTAGAATGGATTGCAAATAGAAGACTAAAAGCAATTGGGTTAAAGCCCCAATACGATATTTCAGCAAACAATAATCCACTTCCTTGGACCCAGCACTGGATCTCTTCTAAAGGACTCCAGGTTGCTCCCCAGGAAACGGAGGTTGAATCATACGTAGTCGGAGGAATCAAGCAAGATGTTACCAAAAATACTTTCGCAGGATTCCAATTATGATGAATGGTGTGAGCAAGAAATAATGAATGCATATCGAGAAGCAGCAGAATGTGACGAGTTTATGTTTGGAGATTATGACTATTGTAAAGAATGGTTAGGTAAAACATCAAACGACGTTTCATAAGCATATAGATAGAGGAGGTCACACTCCTCTTTTTTTATGCCTAAAAATCAACTGGATAAAGATGAATTGAAAGTTCGTGTCTTAAAATTAAAAGACAGACTTTATAAAGAACATATCAGACACGACATGGACATGAAAGGACTTGCTCATAAATATCTCAACGAAGTTCTTGATATTATTGATGAGTACAGATATTGACTATGAAAATCCTTGGACCTACAATGGAAAAGAATTTGGTTCAAGTGATATTCAAGATTATTTTGGTTTTGTATATCATATTCATTGCAACCAAACTGGTCGTGACTATATTGGTCGAAAGTATTTCTGGAGTTTCCGCACACCAAGAGGAAAATCTAGAAAAGTTAAGGCAGAGTCTGATTGGAAAAAATACTATGGATCATGTCCAGAACTCAAGGAAGATGTAGAAAAGTATGGTAGGGAGAATTTTACGCGCACTATTTTATCATTACATAAAACAAAGGGCAAAACTAACTTCGAAGAAACAAGACAACTCTTCTTCAACAATGTCCTCACCGAATCTCTTGACGACGGAACCCCAAGGTACTACAATAGCAACATCCTCAACAGGTACTTCCGAAAAGATTATTATGGAAACAAAGATTGAACCAGTTGCATATCTAAGAGACTGGTCCATTGATAGGATTCATACACTTGCTGATGGTAATTTTGATGATCAGTTAAATGCTATTGCAATTGCAGAGGAATTTGATGAATGGATTAATCTACCAGAAGGATTGAATGAATTAGAATATCTTTGTGTAGAAGAAACTGGATGGGGAGATCAAGAAATTGATATTGTTTAATTCAAGTCATTTCTTGACAAAATCTAAATAATAACTTATTATGTAAGAACCCACCTAAATGGTGGGTTTTTCGTTATTAGTCCTTGAGTGACATTTAGAGCCGTGGAAAGTGCCCTTTGAGAAAAGGGTGTACCCCCTTTCTATACGGATGTAGAGTTCAATTAATTTTAATGCTTAACTTCTTTACTGTAGCCGTTCCTCTAGTAGCGATGGTTACAACCAGTACGGCATCACTGCCTTTCTCTAGTTATAAACTGCAAGGTCCTCCTCCCCCAGTGGAAGAAAAACCTTATAAAATTATCAAAGAGTTTGAACCAGAGACGACAGCAATCCGCGAGGTTGCACCGATAAAGCCGAAAGAGAAAAGGCTAATTTGTAAAGGGTGTTCACAACATGAACAACTTGCTCTGGATTATTTCCAAGATCAAGGAATTAAAGACAGAAACGCCCTTGCTACTATCATGGGCAATATTAAGCAAGAATCTATGTTCGTGCCTAATATTTGTGAAGGTGGTAGCAGAACCTCATACTATAATTGTGGAAGAGGTTATGGTTTGATACAATTTACTTCTGCTTCTCGTTATTATGGACTGGGTGCT